>Ga0209537_1000487_pt1 | contig 48524 bp, 44 predicted proteins | sample BioPla4DNA1_FD_187698 | JGI IMG/M metagenome (GOLD analysis project Ga0209537, IMG submission 187698) | Biogas fermentation microbial communities from Germany - Plant 4 DNA1 (SPAdes) (version 2) | ecosystem: Engineered > Bioreactor > Anaerobic > Digestate | place: Bielefeld, North... | reverse complement strand
CCTATAAATAATTTTGGATTAATCCTTAGTATAATAATTTCCTTATCATTATTTGTTATAGGTTTATATTATTTTAGAAAAACAGAATATTTTTTCGCAGATATATCATAGTTGTTAATTGATTGTATAGTTTTTCCCCATATCCACTCCTGTATTGATTTTTTCTTTGTTCTTTTTGATCATTTGTGTGCATTTGTGGACTAATAAATAACAATTGTATACTTTAAATAATTTACCCACAATAAACTTTTTAAAACCTAATTTAATTAATTATTGACACATAATTCACATTATTTTTTGAAAATAATTTTTATTATTTCATAAATTTCTATTATTTTTGCAAAAAATTACTGAAATAATTATGAAATATAATTTTTTAATTTTATTTATTCTTACAATATGTTTCATTGGATGTAAGAAAAATAATAATATCTCTTCAGATATTGTCAATAATCCTGCTAGTATAGAAAATAATAAAGTATCAGCTTCTAATGCTATTATTAAATTTGAAACTACAGAGCATGATTTTGGCGATATTATGGAAGGTGAAAAAGTCTCATATTCTTTCAAATTTAATAATGTAGGAAAAGATGATTTAGTAATTACTACAGTTTCTACTACATGTGGATGTACAGTAACTGATTTCCCCAAAGATCCTCTTAAACCTGGAGAAAGTGGCACTATAGAGGTAACATTTAATTCTAGTGGTAGATCAGGTAAACAAGTAAAAGTAATTACTGTCGCTACTAATGCTAATCCAAGTATGTCACAGCTCACTATTAAAGCCAATGTAAGAAAACCATAAAAAAATATATTATGAATTTATTAAACATCGTCCTTTACGCTCAACCAACGGGCGCTCAGAATGCACAAGGTAGCATGTGGTCTACTTTAATTATGATTGTCCTTTTAATTCTTATCTTTTGGCTATTTTTTATACGCCCCCAATCTAAAAGGAATAAAGAAATGCAAAAGTTTAGAGACAATCTGAAAAAAGGAGATCATATAGTAACTATCGGTGGCATTCATGGCAAAATAACTGATATTGATGGTAATACAGTAATTATAGAAACAGAAGGTCAAGGTAAATTGCGTATTGAGAAATCTTCAATTCAACAATACGCTAATACTAATAGAGAATCTTAATCATTGTTGTTAAACTTATATTTTTAATGAACCCAATGAATAATTAGATTTATTTCTTTCATGTTGGGTTCATTAAAATTTTTTTAAAAAATCATGTCTTTTATTTTTATTAAAATATGAAAATCGATTTTAATAGTGCTCTTTTTGCTATAATAGCAACTATTGTAATCTGGTTTTTTTTTAGATTATCTATTCCACAGAATATTAACATACCAATAAATATTTCTATTGACTTAACTGATAATTTAAGTATAGATACTAATACTACTGGCACTTTTAGAGGTGAAGGGTATTTATTTTTACTAAATAATAAAATTTTTAAAGATACCTTTTATATTGTTATTAATAATTATATAAAAAATGAAAAAGATGACACTATTACTTATATCATTTCTAAAAACAACATCATTTCTAAAATTAATACAGACTATTTGAATAATTTGAATATTAATTTGGTAAATTTGAATATTGATAGTTTAATATTTGATAGGTTAAACATTGTAGAAAAAGATTTACAAATACAACCTAATTATAAAATTAATTTGAGTGATAATTACGATGTAGCTAATGTAAAAGTGTCCCCTTCTAAAGTGAAAGTATTATTGAAAAAAACTGAAGCTGACACCATTAATGTTTTAAATACTGAGCTATTTTATATTGATAATCTAAACAAGAAATCTGATACAGTCTCACTATCAAATTTACCTGAACAAGTTAAATTTAAAAAACCTATTAATAAAGTAATCGTTAACTACGATATCGTAAAATACTATGATACGACCTTTTCATTTCTTTATGATCAGAACAATTATACTTTTAATATATCAACCAAAGAACCTATTTCAAAAAATCAATTTCGAATTATTAATCGTAACGATTCTATAATACTAGAGCCAAATTCTGAAATTAAAAATAAAATTATAAAAATTCAACCTCTCTCCTATCCTATCAAGTAATTTATTAATTATGAATAAATGTATTATTGGGATAACTGGAAATATAGGAAGTGGTAAAAGTACTTTTGCTAGGTGGTTTAGTGATTTAGATTGTTGCGTAATAGATTTAGATTCTACTGCTAAAACGTTGTATTTCCATGATATTTTTAGACAAAATGTAATTGATATTTTAGGTATAGATCCTCTAGATGGTGATAAATTAAAAACTACAGAAATTTCTGATATTATTTATTCTCATGATGATAAATTTAATAAATTAACACAATTATTTTCTCAATTTCTTCCATCTATAATTAATAAAACCATAAACACTTGCAATAAAAATTATATTATTATTGATGCTGCTTTATTATTTGAATATGAATTAGACAAAATATGTGATATTACTATATGTATCTATGCCCCACTGGATGTACGATATGAAAGAATCAAAACATCTAGAAATAATATTTTTGATTACGATAGATTTATTCAAATAGATAGCCATCAGCTGCCAAATGATTTTAAATGCGAAAAAGCAGATTTTTGCGTGAAAAATATTTCTGATATAGAACATTTAAGAAATGAATTCTTAAAAATTTCTAAAAATATAATAAAATAAAATTAATAATATTGATAATATTTTTTCTAATGGATTATTATAAAATATTGAAAATAAATAGATTATTAAAAAATGAAAGATTAAAAATATTAGGCTTTAGTATTTTATATTTGCTGCGTCGTAGACATCTAAATATTTTTTTAGATCCAGTATTAAATTGTAATTTTAGGTGTGTAATGTGCCATTTTAGTGATCCAGATTTTAAGCCAGATAAAGATAAATTAAACGTAGAGGATATAGATTTCATAGCAAACAATTTTTTTAAATATGCTCTCAGAGTTCAGATAGGATGTGCAGCAGAACCTACTTTATTTTCGCATAATGAAAAGATAATTCAAGAAGCAAAAAAACATCATGTGCCTTATGTATCTCTCACTACCAATGCTTCTGTGTTGAATTATGAAAAAATAAAACAATATTTTACTGCTGGACTTGATGAAATAATAATTTCAATGCATGGTTGCTCAAAAGAAATTTATGAATCAATGATGCCTGGAGCTAAAATTGAACACTTACATCAAGTTCTTAATGATATTTCAGAATTAAAAAAAACTTATTCTTCCGTTAGGTTAAGATTAAATTTTACTATCAATCCAGATAATGCTGAAGATCTTAAAAATATAAAATCGTATTTAGATAATTATAACATTGACATATTGCAAATTCGCCCAATACGTAGATTAGGTAATACAGCTTATAGAGATTTTAATATCAAAAAAATTCAACCAAAATATTCTCAAATAATTGAATGGATCGAGCAAGAATGCTTAAATAAAGGTATTATTACATTAATTACTAAAGAACTTCCAGACGAAAAATTATATAGAAATAAAATAGATATTGCTAATTATACATATTTTTACTTATCACCTAAACAAATCAAGGAACTACCTAAAAACAAATTTTCTTATTATAAGCATTCAAGAAATAATGGTATTTTTAAAAGAATCTTACAAGATATTTTTACAAAAAAAGATGATATATATCAGGCAGATGTACGTTTTGGCAATTATGATGTTAAAATTTAAGTTTTTTATAAATTTTTGAAATAAAAATTCAAAAAATTTTTTTAATTTTGTATATTAAATAAAAAAAATTATGCGAAAACTATTTATATCTCTGTTATTACTATTTTCAGTGCAATTATTTAGTGCACCAATTAGTAAAAATGTTGCTTATAAAATTGCAGAATATTATTTGCAATTAATAGATAAAAGCACAGAAAAAATTGTAGTTACTGAAGCTAATTTACCAAAATGGTTAGCAATTACTGATGAATTATATGTTTTTGAAAGTAATAATGCCTATGTAATAATATCTGGTGATGATGCTGCTGTGCCTATATTGGCATATTCGGATGAAGGTACATTCTCTAATAAAGATAGCATATGCCCAGGTGTAACTATTTTTTTGACACAATATAAAACTCAGATCAAAAATATTAGACTAAATAATCTATCTGCTACAAATGAAATCAAAGCACAATGGGATGCTTTGATTAATAAAAACTACAAATCTAGAACTCAAGTAGGACCATTATTATATGCTAACTGGAATCAGGATTGCGGTTATAATGCACTTTGTCCCGCAGATCCAGATGGACCATGTGGGCACGTTTATGCTGGATGTGTAGCTACAGCTATGGCTATGAATATGTTTTATTATAGATATCCCACCAATCCTACTGGTAACGCTTTACATTATGTACCAGGATATGGTGCATTAACAGTTAATTTTAATCAACAATCTTATGATTATGATAAAATGCCCAGTGCTATTAATGATTCTAGCTATGAGATTGCTAAATTAATATATCATTGTGGTGTAGCTGTTAGAATGGGATATAGTCCTGATGGCTCTGGAGCTCAATTAAGTACTGCTGCAAGTAAAATGAAAAATAATTTTGGTTATAATTCTAACTTAAGTCTTAAATATCGTGATGGATATTTAGATAATGAATGGGCTACAATGCTTAAAGAACAACTAGATCAGAAAATAATTCTACAATATGCTGCTTTTAACGAAAATAGTGGGCATGCATTCATATGTGATGGATATTCAGATAATGATTATTTTCATTTCAATTGGGGATGGAGTGGGCATTATAATGGATTTTTTTACATTAATAACTTAAATCCTAGATATAATTTTGAATATGGACATCAAGCTATTTTTGATTGTTATCCCGTATCCACAAACTATTCATGCTCAAATAATGTATTAACAAGTCATGAAGGTTCTATAACATCTAGTGCACCAAATTTATCTAATTATGAAAATAATATGAATTGCACATGGCTAATAAATATTCCTGATACTTTAGCTAGAATTACTTTAACATTTAGATATTTCTCTACATTGGCTGGTGATACTTTATATATCTACAATGGTAATGATGATAATGGGCAAATATTATACAAATTTTCTGGCGACAATGTACCAACAACATTAGATATTTATCATAATCCAATTTTTATAAAATTTGTATCTGATAGCGTAGACACAGAAAAAGGTTTTTTGATAGATTATCATGGTAAACCAGCTGATTTTTGCAAAATTTTGACCATATATAATAATCCCACCGAAATTGTTTTATCCGATGGAAGTGGCTCCCATAATTATAGACCAAATTCAAGCTGTAGATGGTTCATAAATAATAATGAAGGCTCAATATATAATTATAATCCTACTCTATTTGACCTTTCTTTTGGTGACACACTTAAAATTTATGAAAGAATCAATAGCACAGATGTTTTGCTATATAATTTTCATAAAAATAATCAAGCTCATTCATTCTCTTCTAATGCATCTAGAGTAATATTTTATTTTATTACAGACGATACATATCAAGCAGAAGGTTTTGAATTTACTATTAGTAAACAAATGTCTATAACAAACTATCAAGATTATGAAGATCTAAAATATTCTATTATTGATGATAATTTATATATATGGATAAATTCCAATCTCGATAATGATATTACTTTATACTCACTTTCTGGTCAAGAAATTTATCATATTTCATCATCAGCTAATAATGATAAACCCATTATAGTTCCCTTTAATTATAGCAGTGGTATATATTTTCTCAAACAACAAAATAGCCAAAAAACTAATCTATTTAAAATTGCCAAATTTTAATTTTATATTTTTTACTATGAGAGACCCAGTACCATTAAGTGAAATGCTAAGAAAGACTTTAGTTAATTATAGAGTTGAAAAAAAATATGTAATATCTATTATTAAAAATAACTGGGAAGAATTGGTAGGGAGCTATATAGCGGAGCAAACTTTATCGTTAGATATCCGTAAACGTATTTTATATATCAATATTAAATCTGGAGTAATAAAATATGAATTATCACTGCAGAGTGAGGAATTAATGAAACGCATAAATGATTTATTTCCTTATCCCGTAATAAATCAAATAGTTGTTTAGTAAAAATTTTTTGTAAAGATTTTACAATAGAATATCCTTTATAAATTTACATTAGAAAATGATAAAAATATTAAATTACATTTAAATTTCTTTGACATTCTCTAAAATTCTATCAACTTGATTTGGAAATCTTCGTTTTAATGCATCTTTGACAAAATACAATACTGGTATTTTCTGTTTTTTACCTAAATCAAAAGCACCTGTGCATGTATGCCACCTATTCAAAGTTAAATGATAAAATCCTATTAATTTATACACTCTAATAGGATATAAATGGCATGAAATTGGTTTATAAAACTCGATTAATCCTTCTTTAAATAATTTCTCGAAGATACAAATAGTGCAGTTATTTTCTACAATAGCGTATGCGCAGTCTCCAGTATCTTTTAGTGGGGTAACTAAATCACTTTGGATGTCCAACTCATAAACACCTGTTTTATCTATAGATTTTTTGCCTCCTGCATCTAAAAAGTCATAATATTTTTCAATATTTTCTTCTAACCAGGTAATTTCTTCTTTTTCTAAAGGTGCACCAGATTCACCCTCCACACAACATATACCATGACATTTGTTTAAATCACAAGCAAAATATGATGTGAATAACTCATTATCAATGATTAAATTATCAATTATCATATAAATTATTCTGGATTTGGTCGCCCTAGTGGTTTGCCATGCTTCCACATATAGTCTAACTCTTCTTCTTCTTTTTTCTGATTAGCTAAAAAATCTTTATCATCTAATATATCTAGATTTGGTTGTCCTGCATCTACCCATGCAGTGTACCAAAAAGATGCAACATTTAATACAGATTTTCTGAAATTCCTCTCTACCATATTTTGTAGCATTATATTAAAATCATTAATAAATTCTCTAGAATATTGTTTGAGAACTACATTATTCCTTTCTTCTAAAGTATATATTTCTGAAGGGTTATATTGTTTTATAATATAAGAATATACATTTAAAACTGTATCGCTCTGCAAATATCCATTTAGAATCCAATTCCAAAATTCATCAACTGGTTTAGAGATATATTTAGCTCTGCCAACAAACAAATTAAAATTATCATAAAGTACCTCTACGCATCTACTTTCCCATAATGCATGAACGCCTTTTTCTGATGGATTTCTACCATCATAATACATATTACAATGTAAAGGTACATGAGCATCTGCTACATAATGCCCTATATTCGCACTTAAATATAATATTCTACCAGCATCACCTTCTTTAAAAGCATCTACAAGTTGGTAATACATTTTAGTTAGATGATATGGTAATATACCATATTCATATAAAGTATCTTCTGTGTATTTATTTACAGCTTCTTTCCATGTTCTAGGGACCATATCAAAAGGATATTCACCATAATAATTAATATCCATATAATGACAAGCAGCTTCTTTAGGATTGACATGTGAACGCTTGTCTGGATCTACAGAATGCTGCGATATATATTCGATATGTTTTTTATAAAAACCTACCATCTCTGGTGGTAAACAATAAACTGCATGTTCATTAATCCTAGGATGAGCAAAAAATCCCCATCCAAAAAGATTTATTGATAACAAGCTCATCAATAAAATTATAATTACTTCTTTAATTAATTTTCCCATGTGATAACTTATTTATTTCAAAATTACATAAAAAAATCTAAATAAACAACAAAATTAATTTTTAAAATATATTAATGATTTTTGCACCATCATAATAAGGTACTACATGAGCAATATTTAGCTGTAATGAATAAGGTACTATATATGATAGATTAAGTTTATCATGCAATCTCTTGTAGTGTGATGCCTTTTTGATATATGACTCTAAATTATTTTTAGCCAATTCCCATAAATCTAATGCAATATTTGTCCCATCCTCTAAACAATAATATTCATTTAATAATAAATATTGGGCAAAAGCACCAGCACAAAGAGTATCTTCAATATTTGGATAATCTTTCCATCCGCTAGATACTATAACTACTGGTTTTTTATCTTTTATTAAATAATCAGATAATATTTTGATATTTAGAAAAGACCCCAAATAAACGGGAGCTAATGAATGAGCTTTTAAAATAGTCTTAGTGCCATTAGTAGTGAAATATGCTATAGATTTATTTTTAATTTTTTCTACTGTAAACTCATCGGCGCTATTTCCTAAATCTGCATGTGGCAATTTGATACCATCCCTTTCAGCTGCTAATATATAACCTTTATTCTTATATTCATATGTCTCTGTTTCTTTTTGTAATGGAATGATTTCTTTTGCACCATTCATAAAAGCAGTACATATGCTCGTAGTAGCTCTTAGCACATCTATAACCACAATATTATATGGAGCTTTTGTAAAAATTTTATTATTATCTAGAAATAATGGACTTAATACTACCTCTACTGTTGACATTTTTTTTGTAAAAATAATTATTAATTTTAAATATTTGATTAAATATTCAAAAAAATGAAATTTATTAATATTGTACTGTTAAATATTAACCACAAAGCTCTCAAAGAAGGCACAAAGAACACAGAGAAATAATGAAAGAGAATGATAAACTTTAATGTTATTTTATTAAAAGATGAAATAAAAAGGGTTATAAGAGGTACTTTGTGAACTTTGTGTAATATCTTTGTGTTCTTTGTGGTAAAATAATTTACCCTCAATAAACGTTATAGAACCCAATTTCCCCTCTAGAGAAAGTTGTTATAAATAAATTTATTGAAATGGGCGTTTAGATAATAACAAAATTTCTTTTGAGTATAATTGATTTTTAAATAAATTTTTACTTAATTTACTTTTCTTTGTCAACTACACAAAGAAAAGTAACAAAAGAAAAGTCTCCGCAAGGGAAATGATTTGATAAAACTACGCAATCACCTCTGTGGGTTTACAAACTCGCAAGCTAAAGCTTGCTCAAACAGTGTAAACCCTTATTGCCATCCCTGCTTGCTTGTTTTATTACAAATCATTTCCCAATGCGGTATTGCTAGAGCTTACTAATTATTGTATAGTTATTCACATAATACAAAATGTTGAAAAAAACTTTATTAGCTAAACGCCTAATTCAATAAATTTATTATCTCTATGTTTTTAAAATTTACGAAATTTGCAAAAAATATTATCTAATGCAAAGAATAAAAATCAAGGAATTACTGAAGGCAGATCCCAATAATGTAATAGGGAATGATTGTTTAGTTAAAGGTTGGGTACGTACAAGGCGTGAAAGCAAAAACATTAGTTTCATAGCTCTAAATGATGGCAGTACAATAAATCATTTACAAATTGTAGTAGATCATGATAAATTTAATGAAGATTTTTTAAAAAAAATAACTACTGGCAGTGCTATAGGTGTAAAAGGGCAAATAGTAGCATCACCAGCTCCTAAACAGCCTATCGAATTGCATGCTAATGAAATAGAGCTTTATGGCGAGTCACCAGCAGATGAATACCCTTTACAAAAAAAAGGTCATAGCTTAGAATTTCTTAGAGAAATAGCACACCTCAGACCACGCACTAATACTTTTGGTGCAATATTTAGAATTAGACACCATTTAGCTTATAGTATTCATAAATTTTTTAATGATAAAGGATTTTATTATTTCCATACTCCTATCATCACTACTAGTGATTGCGAAGGAGCGGGCGAAATGTTTCGCGTTACTACATTAGATTTATACAATTTACCTCTCACTGATCATGGGAAAATAGATTTTTCCGAAGATTTTTTTGGCAAAGAAACTGCTCTAACAGTCTCAGGACAATTAGAGGGTGAATTGGGAGCTTTAGCTTTAGGAGAAATTTATACTTTCGGACCTACATTTAGGGCAGAAAACAGCAATACCACTCGACATCTAGCAGAATTTTGGATGATAGAACCAGAAATGGCTTTTTATGATATTATAGATAATATGAACCTTGCAGAAGAATTCATAAAATATTTAATTAAATATTTATTAGAAAATTGCTATGAAGATTTAGAATTCCTAAATAACATGTATGATAAAGAATTATTAGATAGACTAAATCACGTTTTAGATACTCCTTTTGAGAGATTAACTTATACTGATGCTATAGAAATTCTGAAAAATTCAAATCAAAATTTTGAATTCCCCATTTATTGGGGAGTAGATTTGCAATCTGAACATGAAAGATATTTAGTAGAGAAATATTTTAAAAAACCTGTGATATTGACAGACTATCCAAAAGAAATAAAAGCATTCTATATGAAGCTGAATGACGACGACAAAACGGTAAAAGCTATGGATGTACTCGTACCTCGTGTTGGTGAAATAATTGGTGGCAGCCAAAGAGAGGACAATTATGATAAATTATTAAAAAGAATACAAGAAAATCATGTGCCTATGAAAGATGTATGGTGGTATTTAGAAACTAGAAAATTCGGTTCGGCACCGCACAGTGGCTTTGGCCTTGGTTTTGAACGTTTTATGCTTTTTGTTACCGGTATGGGAAATATCCGTGATGTGATTCCTTTCCCTCGAACACCAAAAAATATTGAATTTTAATAAAAAAATAATAACAGTTTAAAGTTTTTATTTTAGCCCATTACAAGTATTTTTCTGACATTTTTTCTCTTTCACCATTTCTCAAAACCACCTCTTCTCTACCCTATTTAACTGTACTTTCTTTTTTATACCAATATAGCCAATAATAATTAGCAGTCAATAAAGCAGCATATGACCATACAGGAAAAGCAATTTTATCACTTTCTAAATAATTATTTAAAAATCCATGTAAAAAATAAGCTAAAAGTGCTATAGTAACAGATAAAACAATAATTGCTCTTTCACGATCCAAATGTTTTAATTTAAAAAATAATTTGAACCCAGTTATAAATAGAGATATCACTATAGCAATGACAGAAAGCATACCAGGAATACCAGTTTCTGAAAGAGGTCCTAGAAATTCACTATGTGCATTACCTTTATTTCCTACATTTGTACTTATATATGTTTGATATTGTGGTAATTGATATGGAGCATAAATAAATTGATATGTACCAGGTCCACTACCCACAACAGGATAATCTTTTGATATTCTTAAAGCAGATACCCAACGATTAATTCTCTCTGTATTACTCAAATCGGTTGAAATATTAGTTATGGAACGTACATGAGAAGCAGCATTTTTTCTAGAAACATTTGTATTGCGTTCCATCTGAAACATAATACTTTGATAATTCACCAGAAATGCACTGGCTACCACAACTATACCCAATAATATATACCTAAATTTAATCCCTAATAAAATTATAACTCCTACCACTAAAGCTACAGCTGTACTTAACCATGCTGCTCTACTAGATGAAAGTATTAAGCCCAATGTTAATAATAAAAAACAAATAAAATACAATGCCCTATTATTAAATTTATTTTTAGAATTAAAAATTTGAAAAAAAGCAAATGGGATTATCAATGATAATGCAGCTCCATAGATAGTATGATCTCTATAGAATGGTTGACAAGCTAAATAGGATAATTTAAAATCAAAATTATAAGGAGCATGCTTAATAGTTGATATCACTGCAATAATTACTATAGATATCAAAAATATATTCAACAAATATTTTTGATATTTAATGTCTTTAAAAAAAATAGGTACACCTAGAAAAAATGCCGGTAACATTAACCAAGCCCTAGCTAAAACAAATTTCCATGATACTATTGGCATTTGACTAAATAAAGAAGAAATTATTAACCAAACAAAATAAATTGCAATAGTTATTGTTATAGAATGATTTGCATAACCAATTGAAGAACTTGTAGAGATAAATCTATACAAAGTCAAAATCAATAATAAAAATAAAATAGGTTCAGATGGTATAGATAATGCCAAATTGTAATCAAGGATCTCTAAACTTATTGAAAAAGGGATGATTACTGCTAAGGCAAGATATAATTTTTCATATGAAAAAAAATAATAAAATAATAATAATAATACAAAAGGAAGTAAAAAAATAAAATAAATTTCAAATCCCATAGCAATAGCATTAATAGCTGCAAAGATAAGAGCAGCTATTACTATCCACAGTACAGTTTTATCAGCTAATAATTTATTAGATTTATTTATCACTCTTAATTATTTTGTCTTTATATTTTTCATAATTTTCATAAAAAATCAAGCAAATAAGAGTTAATACAAAAGCAGACAAAGCAGAAACTACAACTATTAACCATCTCACAGGATAAGCTTTGCGATCAGGAGGGTAAGCATTCTCGACGACAAACTTTTGTGGTAACTGACTAAAAGCATCTATCCTAGCCTCATCATATTTCTGTTGAAATTCTACTAATCGTTTATTTAACAAAGCTAATTGTTCATTTAATTGTTTATAAACAGCTCCATATTTAGTAATAGTATCTAATTGGGTTTGCAATATTTTGACAGCTTGAGAGTTGCCTCTACCAATTTCTCTACCAATGGCCTCAGTTAATCTCTCTACCTGCAGATTATAATCTCCGATGCCTTTCTCATTCAACCACATGAGAGAATCTCTTTTTTGTTTAATTTGATTTTGAATATCTAAATAAGTACGCTCAACTATTCTAAAACCTTCTAATGCTCTCTGTCGTTGAATTTTTAATTTCATAGTATCAAAAAGCTCAGCAATAGAATTAGCTATATCTGCTGCTAAGACAGGATCTTCATCTCTTACAATAATTTCTACTGATAAGTATTCTGTCCTTCTAAATTTAATATTGCTTTTATACTCTTCATACAATTTTGTGCGTGCATATTTAGATTCGGGATCTATTTTCCAATGAGTAGCCAAATTAAATTTTTTAATAATAGTATCTCGTAGCTCATTAGATTTTAATATTTGAATCATTTGCTGAGCTTGCTCCTCCTCTCCAAATTGCAATATATCTTCATTACCAAATTGATCTGTTATCAAAGCTTTAGATACAGCATTACTCATTGTAGGAAACATCGTAACCTTGGCTTCATATTTCTCTTTTATTAATAAAGAAATAATAGCTGCTATCACTGCTGCCACAAATGTAGTTATAATCAATATTTTTCTCCATTTTATTAAAAATACAAAAAAATTACTACTATCGAAATTTACTTTTTCATCAATTGATGGTTTGAAATTTTCCATATTTATAGTTTTATAAAAAGCAAAATTAATAGAAATAAAAAAAATAACATAATATTTAACTTGCTAAAAAATATTATTTTTGTGAAATAAAAATCTTGATCATTAATGAAAATCAAGCGATAGAGACTATTTTTGGTAGCAATTGCTATTATATATCCATTTTGTGATTTTTAATACTTCTATCTTTCCCCATTTATGGCTTTATATATACTGGCTCTGAATAAAGTGTAAACTGCCTACCATCTAATAGCTCTATCTCGGCTTTTATCTGAAATAATACTGTGCTGTCGGGTGGTGTGTTTAACGTAAGTTCTATTGGATTTGCTCGTTTACATTGAACATTTTGCATAAATTGATCTACATTTTGGAAAGATATAGTATCTCTACAAAAACATTTATTTTGCTCGCAATCATAACTTAAGCATTCACTATTATAATTAATTAAACTCTCAATGCATGGTAGTCTGAAATGTACATTAGAACAATAAATTAAATTAATTATATTGTTAATGTTATTACCTGCTTTATAAACAATGCTATAATCATTAACAGTAAAAAAATTAATAGTTTTGTAATAATCTATTAGACTAATATTATATATACCAGATGATCCTTCATCATATAAAATTAAATCAGGTTTTGTGTCATGAATAATTTTAAATTTCAATGAATCATATTTATAATTAAAACTATCACTTAATGAATTTTGAATAATATACACTTTATTTAACTTATAATGCCCATAATTAGTTGGTTCGCAAGAACTATTTGCTAAAATAAAAAAGACTATTATTAATAAATAAATTATATTTTTTATAAACCTTTTCATAATTAATTATTTTTATTTTTTTTGAAAATTAAATGATAAGACGCAAGATATTCCAGTTGATAAAGTATATGAATATCGTGGATTATTCCAAAAATCTATTCCTGTTTCTATAAATGGAGACAATATAAAGCCCACTTTACTTTGTGAATAAAAAACAAATTGTGCATTCAAATTTATAATTGGATATTTAAACATATTATCTAATAAATTGAAATAATTAACAACACCATTATATGAGTTATTTTTGTTAGAATATAAAAAATATTCTGTTGATGGAGGGAAAAATGGGAAAAGCGGTATCTCTAAATTTAATGAAGGCATAATAGAAAAATTATTTGAACTATATATTTGTTTTGATATACCAGCAGTAAATATTATTTTACTAATTTTATAGAAACTTTTTGTTATTACAAAAGAATCATAAGGGCATATAGGTGTGTCATAATTATAGTTTACATTAAATTTATATCTTGCATATCCAATCCCTACATGTTTATTTATTTTTTTGCCATAAAATGTAAAATTAAGTCCTGTATAATATCCAAAATTGCTATTATCAAAATTGCCTTCTACAAAGGATCTATTAAAATTAATATTTTCTGAATAATAGTCGTACCTTGGAGTAAAATTTAATCCCATAGAAAACTTTTTCTCCTGCCCATACAATCCTAATTGAAAAAATAGGAATAATGAAAATAAAATGATTTTTAATATTCGTTTCATATATTTTATATTTAGTTCTGTATTAAATCATATACGGTTCGTACATTCATTACTCTGATTTTTTATTAAAATTATAAATTATGCCCAATTGTCCACCTAAAGAATAATTGTATTGCTGGATAGGTGCATCTTCAATAGGTGTAAGTGAATATCTAAATATTGGTTCTAATCTTATGCTCCATTTATTATTAAAATCATAACCTGTAAAAACACTACCCATTACATTGAATGCAGTTTTATATGGATCAAGATAATTAATATCACTTATAATTATCTCTTTAACACCATCGTTATATTCCACTCTAGATTTAAGCCTTGCATTAATATAGAAATCTAACATACATCCTATACTTGCTCCTATGTAAAATTTTTTATTTTTATAATAGAAATTTAGTTTTAATGGTAAACAAATATAATTATACTCATATTTACCAGTTGAATAGCCCATAATAGAGTCATAAAACATTATTGGAACATCTTTAAGCTTGTGAGTTTGTTGATATAATTGAGATCCAGATTCTATCTCTAACCAGGGGGTAACATTAAAAAATATTTGCAAACCTGTATTGAAGCCAAAGGCCGGTTTCTCATAAAACTCTCTTGCCTCTACTATATTTATCATACTATCATCGTACTCTAAATGTCTATAGCTGTAGTTTGGTGAAAAGAAAAAACCCAGAGAGACTAATCCATTAGTTTTTTCAGTATTTTGACAATAAATGCCAACATTGGCTAATAATAAAATTAAAAATAATAAACGCTTCATAATTATGATTTTTTGAATAGAAATTCTATTAATTACATTTTTATAAATTTTATTTTGTAAAATCCTAAAGGAGTTTCAAAAACGCAAAAATAAGTACCTGGAGCTAAATCTACAACATCTATGTTTATATTATGTAATCCTTCATCAAATTTTTGATTAAATATTTCTTTTATAATATTCCCTGATAAATTAGTTAAATACAAATGTATGTTAATGGGTTCACATAAATTAAATGATATATTAGCAATATCAAAAGTAGGATTTGGAACTAAATTGAATTTCAAATTATTTGAAATTGTATTGAATTTTAATGAATCAATATTATGATTAAAAAAGCTATCTATTTCAGATTTATTATTTGAACATTTTACATTGATTGTTTTTGTTTTATACACACTATTGTCACAATTAGAAAATTTAAATCCAATATTTCTTTTTCTATTACACTTATGATAAAGAAAACAATTTATATCGCTATAGTCACAGCTTCCATCCCAAACGCAAAAATGATTTGACCTTATAGGTATATTTTTTCTGATATAATATTGATCATAAGGCCAATTATAATCAGAAACATAGATATCATATTTAGTCGCACCAGTTACTTCAATACATAGTTTATCATTTACTCCATCACCATCAGGTGAAAATTCATCAGGAATATTAATTATAATGATATCTTCACCTTCAGAATTTGTCATTTGGTTACAATCTTGAATCTCTGCTGTAAAGTTAGCACCTGCCTCTACTGTGAACCCTGGTAATAAATCTATAGATTCGCCAGCTTTAAAAGTAACATTTTGATTTGATGTAATAATAACATCACCATTTATATCAGGTATTCCAATATTATTACCTGCTTTAATAAAATTTTCAACATGAGTTTTAGTCGGTAATTTATTTGTTGCCTCATATAATTTATATGGAATACAACATTTAAAATTTCTTTTTAATTGCCATACCTTAATATAATCAATTTCCATTATACATGGAAAATGAGTAGATTCATCAGGTTGACCTTCTCCAGATACTATTTGAAGAGACGATATTAAGTTCATAATTTCACATGGATAAGATATAAGCTCATTATAATAACCAGAAGGAACATTATTTCCACATTCAAATACTTTACCATCTGTAGTCGAAAAGTGATATAAAGTTCTTATTATTTCATTATCGATCATCCAAATGATTTTATCATATAAAAAAATGCATGTATAAGTATGCCATTGTGAAAGATCAATATTTGATTTATGAAATCTACATTCATTTTTTTCCTCATAAGAATAATGTATTATACCATATTGGTATTCAAAATTACCTTTATTATCAAAAATGTCAATTTCATTGTGAACATTACCACCATATAACCAAAATGTTGGCCATAATCCATTACCTTGGGGAAATTTACAACGAATCTCAAATTTACCATAAAAAAATTGAAATTTAGAGTATATCATTCCAGATGTATATTTAAAATACTTGGGCGATGTATAGAAATTACCATTATTATCCCATTGCCAAGATTCATAATAACCTGGTTCTCTTTTAGCAATAAGTTTTAATATACCATTTTCTATTTTTACATTATCATTTAAAAAATACACATCAGGACATTCATTAAGCTCATGTCCCCAAGGGAAATGTTGGAGCCATATATTAGTATCTAATATATTATCGTTAAAATAATCTTCTAAAACTAAAATGAATGTATCAGAGTATTTAAAACAATTTTGATTATTAAATATATCATTATTTAATGGTATTGTGGCTCTTTCACAATTTTTTTTGTCTAAATAAGCTTTGAAAGTTGTAAATTGATTAGTATCAATTTCTTGTGACCAAGAAAAAATTGAAATATTAAAATAAATTAAAAATAACATAGCACGTTTCATAATTATTTTTTTCATTTTTTATAAAAATTATTATTGAATTTATAGGATATCCCTAATTGAAATGTCATATTATATAACTTAGATTCATCTATCATATTTACTAAACCCATAGAATAATTATTTACCAAAAACATTGTCCAATTTTTATTTAAATCTATCATTATATTATAGCCAAGTCTAAAGCCAAAATTAAAATTAGATTTATCTTTGACAGGGCTATCATTTATATTATATGTTTCTATAATCGGTATATTAATGATGTTACCAGCAGTATCTACTACTTGTTTCCAATCAGATTCTTTCACTATACCTACTGCTTTAGAGTAAACCAAAAAACCTACATATGGGCTAATATTAAGTGAAATTTTTACTCTATCATCATTGACTAAATAAATACCAAATAAAGGGTAAAAATTCATAAAATTAAGATTATACTTTATATGTTGCTCATCATATGTAGAAACAGTGAAATATAATGTATATGATTTTATACTAATATTCTGATTTTCTAATTCAAAACCTAAAAAAGTATTTTTATTAGTATTTTCAATATAAAATAATGAAAAGTCATAATTAATGTATGGCATGTAATAATATTCATCATGATAATCAGAGAAACTATAAAAATTAGAATTATTTATACCTAAATTAATCCCAAAGTATGAATGATTGCCAGTGTCTGATTTGTTGTGATTTTTTTGTACATATAAATTAGAAATTGATTTTTGATATGCTTCTTCTTTTGTAATAATTTGAGAAAATGAATTTAAACTTATAAGAATTAAAATTGATAGAAAAATATATTTTTTCATATAACCCCCCTTTATTTATCTTTTTCTATTTTATCTATCCTTTTCTCTAACTCAATAACATAAAGCGTTAGCTCTTCTACCTTTTTTAATAGTGCAGCATTCATCTCATACACATCCATACCATCTTTTGAGATTTCGTCTTGGGTAGGGATATCAGGTAGATGTTTGTTTTGCTTAATATATTGATCTAACTCTTTTAATGACATTAAATTATAGTTTGATTCAAAGACATTATCTGGCCAAGGATTCATAGGATTTGACCTCACCTTTACAGCTTTTGCATATAATGTATTATTTACATTCACTAAACCATTACCCCATACCACAAAGGCTTCATTACCATTTTGCAATACAGTAAATGCTTTACAATGATTAGTATAATCCCCAGATAAATTTATTATCGAAGCATATGCATAATCACCAGTTGTATGATAATTAATATCTAATCTCGCTGATGGGCTACCTGTACCTATGCCCACATTACCATTATCTGATATATGAAAAATGAAATTTTTGTTATTATTAGGATTAGCTGCTGGTATGAAAAAGTTTAATCCTGCATAATTATTGTTTATCTGATTTGCAGCTAAATATTCAACACCGAAATTACCAAATGAATTATTTTCATTATTACTAAATAATAAACTCGGAATCTTGCTACTAATATAAATATTCCCATTATTTACATGTAATTTTTGTTTTGGATAAATCGTACCAATGCCCACATTACCGCTGGTAGTTACAGCTATTAGATTATTTGTATATGGTTTATTTGCTTCATCATAAGCTTTTGTTCCTATATAGAGTTTATTATTATTATCACTAGCTGTGAAATCCCACCATGTGCCTGTACTATTCCCTATAGGTAAAACCCCACCATACTTTTCATCTTCTATTCTTAATGTTGTACCACTTATTTGAGGATTTCCTGTAGATTCTGATGATTTGATACGAATTATATCTCCTTGTTCTATATATGATCTACCTTTTATATGAAAATTTACCATCGGCTGTTGTGTGCCAAAGCCAAACCTGATATCAGAAAATTTACTTATATCATCAGGCATTCTACCAAAAGTTATCGCATCTTTACTTGCTGTTATCTCATCTCTTGATAGCTCTCCTTGACCAGGCACTATAGACCCATTTATATATATAGTATTACCCACTCTCAATACGCCTTTTACATGTGCATCCTGTAAAATAGATAAATATGTTGCTTGTATTATACTATCTAAATATAGACTTTTACTAAAATATGCATTTGTGAATAGGTAAACATCTCCATCCTTACTGAAATAGCCTCTTTTTATATTGTTTGTATAAAAATTTAAATGAGCATAATTTAAACTACCCAATTTATCCGTGTCATTTAAATTATTACCCCATACGAAGTATGATTTATCCTGACAATAAGAATTAGAAAAATTTAACATGTTTAAAATGCAAAATAATAAAATAGCTATTTTATTATTTGATTTAATTACTAAAAAAATTGACGATCGCCTCATATTTTTATTTTTATGTGTTTTATATTCATATTTGGAAAAACTATATACAAAATTATATAATTTTTTTGATATACAAAAAAATTATTTTTTTATCTAAATATAACCAATACAAAATTTAAAATTTGTCCATAATTTATTTATGGCATTATATAAATAGGTACTGTTATCGCTGAAAACATTTTTCCGTTAGTTTCTTTATAAATTATTCTAAATGATTGTATGGATGCTGCATTGGGAGGTTGAGATAGAAATAGATTTATTCCACCAGAGCATATTGGTTTAGTCTGTAAATAATCATTTAATGGCAATGGAGAAGCAATAGGCATACCTTTGGAATTTGTATATATAACATTTAGAATATCATTTATCGTATCATTTATTTTATAATTGTCATTATAGTCATTTTCGCAAATAACTATAATATCTTCAATCTTTCCAATAATAGAATCTTGGGGACTACTACAAGTATTTTGTGATACATAAGCAGATTCAAATGTTAAACGTATTTTAAGGTAATCATATTTACAAGTATCCAAACTATCTATTCCTATACATGCTCCATAAGTTTCTTCATAACTTGTTGGAGTTTGCATTCTACATAAACCTGTGTGCATATTCGTTAAAGTTCTTTGCCAAGTGCATCCATCACTTGGTTTTCTACATGAGTTTGCAAAAACTATCAAAACGGAAATTAAAATTAATAAAATAATATTTTTTGTTTTCATAATAACCTCTTTTTTTATTCCTTCAAAATTATATAATTCCTTTGATATTTGCTATTTTTTTGAGGAGAAAGTGAGATGAGTGATGAGTTGAGGAGTTGAGGAGGAGAGTGGGTGAATGGGAGAAAGGGTGAAGTTGATTAGTTTAAAGGTTTAGAAGTTTAAAACAAAATGTTTAAACTACCTTAAACTATATTAAACTATGTTAAACCATAATTTTTGCTTGTTTTATTACAAATCATTTCCCAATGTGGTTTTAATTATAGCTTACGATTTATTGTAAAGGTATTTTTTATTATAAAAATTTTTAGCAAAATTTATTATCTAAACACTTATTTCAATAACATAATATTTAACTTGCTAAAAAATATTATTTTTGTGAAATAAAAATCTTGGTCATTAATGAAACTGTCTTTAGATGAAATTTATAATATTTTTATCAATAGTGCAGGCATAAGCATAGATAGTAGATCTACAAAAAATGGACAGATATTTCTAGCTATTAAAGGCGAAAATAGTGATGGCAATGCTTATGTGGAAGATGCTTTTAATAATGGTGCCCTGTATTGCATTACTAATAGAACTGAGCTATTAGATGATAGTAGATGTATCGTCGTAGCTGATACCTACCAAACGCTTGTAGATTTGGCTAAAATACACAGAGAGCATTTTTCTATTCAAGTACTAGCTATAACTGGTTCTAATGGGAAAACTACTTCTAAAGAATTGATAGCTAAAATGCTTTCTACTCAATATAATGTACTATTCACTGAAGGCAATCTTAATAATGAACTTGGTTTGCCTCTAACGATTTTGAAATTAAATAATGCTCATGAAATAGCAGTAGTAGAAATGGGAGCAGCTAAATTAGGTGATATTAATTTCCTTTGTGAGATTGCTAAACCTACTCATGGTTTGATAACTACTATAGGCAGAGCACATATCGGTAGATTTGGCAGTTTCGAAAACATAATTAAAGCAAAAACAGAACTTTTTGATTTTCTCAAAAAACATAATGGTCTTGCTTTTATCAATGAAGATGATCCAATACTAGAACCATTTGCTCGATCACTAAATACTATTTTTTATGGGAAAAATAATCCTAATACCCGAGTGAGCAATGTCTCAGCTCTACCATTTCTCAGCTTTGAATGGAATTACAATGATAAAAAATACAAAATCGAGACACATTTGTTTGGAGATTATAATCTAGTACACACTTTGGCAGCTATATCTATTGGTTTATATTTTAATATTTCTCCAGAAAATATTGTAAAAGCAATAACAGAATATATACCTACAAATTCTCGCTCTCAGATCATCTATAATGCTAAAAATATTGTTATTATGGATGCGTATAATGCTAATCCAACCAGTATGGAAGCTGCACTTAAAAATTTCTTTTCTATTCCTATAGATTTTTTTTATAATAAAAATACTGCCATAAAACCTAAAAAAAGAGCTGCCATACTTGGAGAAATGATGGAACTAGGAGATTATTCGTATGATGAGCATAAAAATATTTTGAATGTTGTTAATAGTTATAATCCAGATTTAGCAATATTTGTAGGGGACAATTTTTATCAATTTAAAGATAATTATCCACAATTTCAATTTATACCAAATACAGAAGAATTGATAAATTTTATTTCAAACAATCCATTAAGTGAATACATAGTACTAGTAAAAGGCTCCAGAGCAAATGCTTTAGAAAAAATATTACCTTATCTATGATAGCAAAAATGGATAAGAAGATATACGTAAAGTTTCACTAAGTTATTAAATTATTTTATGTTATAAAAAATAATTTAAAATATAGCTATTTGCATTTTAATAATTGAGATAAAATAGAAAAATTTTTCGATAAAATAACTTAATATTTTTAATAGTTATAAAAATAATGTATTTTTGAAAATGGAAAATTTTAATAAAAAAATGGAATATAACATCATAGGAATGATGTCTGGTACAAGCTGCGACGGTGTAGATCTAGTATTAGTAAAATGTTTTAAAAATAATAATTGGCAATTTGATGTGCTAAAAACTCAAACTTTTGCATACGCACAAGAATGGAAAAATTTGCTAAATAAAGCTTTCTACCTAAAAGGTGAAGAAATAATAAATCTAAATTTTCGATATTCTCATTACTTATCGGATTTAATTCTTAATTTTTTGTCTGCAATCAATACAGATGTAGATTTTATTAGCATGCATGGACATACGATATGGCACAATCCAGCAGCAGGTTACACATATCAGCTCGGACATGGTGGAGTGATAGCTAGCGATACATCTATACCAGTAATTTGCGATTTTCGTAGCCAAGATGTTGGATTAGGTGGAGAAGGCGCTCCATTAGTACCAATCGGAGAAAAATACTTGTTTACAGATTATAACATATTTTTGAATCTAGGTGGTTTCAGTAATGCCACAATAATAGAAAATGGAGAAATAATTTCAGCATTCGACATTTGTCCAGTAAATATAATTTTAAATTATTTAACTGAAAAAATTAATTTATCTTATGATAACAACGGTGAAATTGCTAGAACTGGTCTAATGATAAATGATTTACTAACTAGTCTACTTATAATTAATGATACTTTTAATAATCATTCACTTTGCAGAGAAATAGTAGAAAAAGAGTTTATTCCTTTAATAGATAAATATTTATATCAATTTACAATTAGCGACTTATTACGGACGTTTGTAGAATATGTTTCAGTAACAATTTCAAGTAAATTACCCAAAAATGGTAAAGTATTAGTAACAGGTGGCGGTGCACATAATAAATTTTTAATAGAACGGCTGACTGATCTTTATGATGGGCAAATTATATTACCAAATAAAGAAATCATAGATTATAAAGAAGCTATCATATTTGCTTTTCTTGGAGTACTACGGTGGATTGGTTTACCTAATACTAGTACAAAAGTCACTCACTCTGTTAAAGAGTCATGCAGTGGAGCTATATATTTACCATAAATAAAAGTAAATAAATCATTACAAATAAATCAAAATAAATAATGAATTTTTTCTTAATAATTTATTAAAATTACAGTAATATTTACTTAATAAAAATAATAATTTTAAATTTGCAAATTAAAAAATTAATTTGTAAAATTATGAGATACCAGCATATTTTTTTAATATTAATTTTAATTTCATCAAATCTATTATCACAAACAAAAGATACTACTAGTAATAAATGGCTGCCAATATTAGATATATATGGTAAATTTGAATATAATCTGACTAATAATGTAGATAAAAAATTTTCCTTTGCTATTGATAGAGCATATATGGGACAGCAATATAATTTTAATAACAAATTTTCTGGTAAAATTATTATAGAAGCTGGCAGACCAACAACAATTGATAAAATTTATATAAAAGATTCAACTGGTAATTTAATAGATATACATTATAAAGAAAATACAGGTAGCTATTACACGATGCAATTAAAAATAGCAGAATTAATATGGCAAATCAATGATAATATAAAACTAAATATTGGTAGTGTAGGATTAAATAATTATAATACACAAGATAAATTTTGGGGATTAAAATATTTAGCAGAAACATTTCAAGATAGATATTTTCTTTTACCAAGTGCAGATCTCGGCATAATAAGTTTTTTTAAAATAAATAAATATCTAAATCTAGATTTAGCTATCACTAATGGAGAAGGGAACCGGTATAATCAAGATAATTTTGGCGATTTACAATTCGCATCTGGACTGGATATTAAACCTATAGAAAATTTTATAATTCGCTTTTATTATGATTATTCTAAATCAAAAGATTCACTAAAATCTGTTGAGAGACAATTATTCTCTATATTTGCTGGTTATGAAATATCTAATACTGTAAAAATAGGAGGTGAATACAATTATAGAAAAAATAATCTTTATATTAATAATAACGATTTATATGGTTTTTCTTTTTATGGCATCTATAAATTCTATAAAAACTTAAGTTTTTTTGCACGATTTGATAAATTATACGTAAATAAAATATATTTAGAAAATGAGAGTTTGTATGCACATTACCCAGGGAATGGATATTTTGCTGGTATAAACTATATGCCTACTAATGGAATTAATTTTTCTATAAATTATCAACTTTGGCAGTCCAATGATAAAAATATTTCACTACAGCATCATATATTTTTTAATTTTCAATTTAAAATATAAGATATTACAAAAAATATTAAATTATTAATCTTCTGGTAAATTAGTAAAGAACTCATCAATATTGCGTCTATCTTTTTTGGTAGGTCTACCCTTCCATTTAGGCTTATAAGATAGAGTATTTTCACGCATCATATCTAATTTAGCATACTCATCATCAGGAGTAATATCTAAAATAAAATCATTTACTAATTTAGCACTAACCCTTTGAGTAGGAATAGCAATAATACGAATAGTTTTGGTATAAAAATGATATTTAATTTCAATGATATCAGAATTATTAATTTCTTTAGAAGGTTTAGCAATCAAGCCATTGACCTTAACTCTAGATTTTTTACATTCATCAGTAGCTATAGATCTAGTTTTAAATAATCTAACACTCCATAGAAATTTATCCAATCTCATATTATTTTTCTCTAAAATAAATAATTACTGGAGAACCAGCAAAACCGAAATGTTCTCGTATTTTATTTTCAGTAAATCGTTTATAAGGTTCTTTAACATATTGAGGTAAATTGCAAAAAAATACAAAAGAAGGATATGGAGTAGGTAACTGAGTGCAATATTTAATTATTACTTTTTTACCTTTAGTTAAAGGAGGTGGATTTTTTTCAAATTCACTAAGCATAATTTTGTTTAAAGTAGAAGTGGGAATTCTTTTTTTACGGTCATCATAAACCTTTTGAATTATTTCTAAAACTCTAATTAATCTTTGCTTTTTAATAGCACTAGTAAAAATGATAGGTATATGATCTTGAGGGGCTAATTTATTCATCAAAGATTCACGAAAAATTTTATCTGTTTTATTATCTTTTTCTATAAGATCCCACTTATTAACAACAAGAACGACACTTTTTTTATTACTATTAATCAAATTTAAAATATTTAAATCTTGAGCACCTATACCCTCAGTAGCATCAATAACTAATAAACATACATCGGAATTTTCAATAGTTCTAATACTACGAGTAATAGAATAAAACTCTACATTGTCATTGATACGATTTTTTTTTCTAATACCTGCAGTATCAACTAAATAAAAATTAAAATTAAATTTATTAAAAAGATGATAAATAGAATCTCGAGTAGTACCAGCAATAGGAGTAACAATAGAACGTTCTTCACCAATTAAAGTATTCAAAATAGTTGATTTACCTACATTAGGCTTTCCCACAATGGCAATTCTTGGATATTCAAAATCTTCCTTATCGTCTATGGGAAGCTTTTCAACAATAGCATCTAATAAATCACCAGTACCAAAGCCATTTTTAGCAGAAATAGGGAAAATAGTATCAACACCTAATTGATAAAATTCTGTATGATCATTGTAAACAATATTATTATCAGTTTTATTAGCTACTAAAAAAACAGGTTTATTATGAGAACGTAGCATATCAGCAATATCAATATCTAAAGGAGTAATACCATCTCGTATATCAACCATAAACAATATTAAATCTGCCTCATCTAAAGCTAAATCGACTTGTTTTTTAATTTCTTGCTGAAAAATGTCATCAGATTTGATAACAATACCACCTGTATCAATAATAGAAAATTCTTTTCCATTCCAAAAACTTTTACCATAAATTCTATCACGAGTTACACCACTAGTAGGATCCTCAATAGAAACTCTCTCACCTACTAATCTATTAAATAAAGTACTCTTTCCAACATTTGGACGTCCTACAATCGCTACAATACCTTTCATTATCCAATAATAAACTTTAACAAAAAACAAAGATACAAAAAAATAAGGAAATTGAAAGGATGGGAAGATGAGAATATTAATTATGTATAATATTTTATATGCTAATATTTAAAAAATATATTCTCATTGCACCAAAATTTCTTACTCTCCACTTGCTCTTTCTATCTTTACTTCTTAATTTTATTTAGGCAATAAGTTCAAATAATTAAAAAACAGGATTTTCTCAATAATCATCAGGCTATTGAGCTATTAAAAATTTATTCTGGGGAAGATCTGTTATAAAATGTCAGAGATAAAAAAATAATGATTGTATTTATTTAGTCATATAATGTCTGTAGAAATATGTTTGATTTTGTTAATAAAAATTTAACATTAATTTAATATTAATTATTTATCATATTTTTATAATTTTACCCAAAAATTATTAGGATATGAAAACAAGACAATTTTTATTGATTATAGCAGCCATGAGCTCTATAGTTTTAGTATCATGTAAACAAACAAATACAACCACTAAAGAAACTAATAAAGAAGCCAATAATGATCATCTAATAATGTCTATCTTGTATCAACAGAGGGCTGCAGAATATGAAGCTATGTGCTATCAAAGCTACAACCTTGCGAAGCAAGTTGTAGATCAAAAATTAAAAGCTAATCCCAAAGCTAAAAATTTAGCTATAATCACTGATATAGATGAAACAGTTCTAGATAATAGCCCATATGAGGCTGCATTAGTTAGCAAAAAATATGTTTTTCCCGACAAATGGAAAGAATGGACATCTTTAGCTAATGCTAAACCTATACCAGGATCTTTAGATTTTTTTAATTATGCTGCATCAAAAGGAATTACAATTTTTTATATCACTAATAGGGATACAGACGAAAAGCATGCAACAATAGAAAATTTAAAAAAATTAAATTTTCCATTTGCAGATTCAGTGCATGTGATGACAAGAGATAGTATATCTAGCAAAGAAATCAGACGTAATAAAGTGAGAGAAAACTATGATGTGATTTTATACATTGGAGATAATCTAGCAGATTTCAATGATTCATATTTAAAAACCTCAATGGACTATAGACACCAAGCTGCTTTAGAGCAAAAAGATTCATTTGGTTCGATTTATATCGTATTGCCTAATGCTATGTATGGCGAATGGGAAAGTGCAATGTATAACTATAACTATAATCAAAATACAGACTCAATCAGAAGAAGTTTATTGATAACTTTTTAATGTTGGCTTATGAAGTCTAATCATTTCCATTGTTTTGTAGTAAAAACAATTTACAAATTCAATAAATTAGGTTTTTAAATATGGAATGGTATTATCTATTTTTAGTTATAATTTTATTACTTTTAGCAATTTATGATTTAAGTGTTGGTGTAGCAAATGATGCTGTTAATTTTTTAAATTCTGCTTATGGTAGTAGAGTAGTAAAATTAAAAACATTATTAATAATAGCATCGGTAGCCCTAATTATAGGAGCTGTCTTTGGTAGCGGGATGATGGATGTAGCGCGTAAAGGAATTTTTAATCCTCAAATGTTTACCTTTCATCAAGTGATGATAATATTTGTTGTGATGATGTTTTCTGATATTATTTTACTTGATTATTTCAATACTTACGGATTACCCACATCTACTACAGTATCAATGGTTTTTAATTTATTAGGTGCATCCTTTGGTGTAGCAATAGGTTTTTTCATACAAAATAGCATTAGATTTAATGAAATTGGTAATTATATTAACGTTTCTAGTACTTTAACTATAATTATTGGTATTTTCACATCAATAATTGTCGCTTTCATATTCGGTTATATAGTTCAATTTATAGTTAGATTAATTTTTTCATATGATTATTTAAAGGTTCACAAGGTAGTGAGAGCTCTATTTAATGCCATATGTATTGTAGTAATTACATATTTTATATTTTTAAAAGGAATAAATTCTTTACCTTTAATTAATGAACAACAATCAGCATGGTTATTCAATCATATTTCCTTAATTTTATTAATTATTGGATTAGTTGCTTTTATAATATTATATATTTTAGAATCAATAAGAAAATATAATAGTTTTAACATAAGCATATTATATGGAGCTTTTGCTTTAGCAATGTCATTTGCTAGTAATGATTTAGTAAATTTCATAGGCGTACCTTTAGCTGGACTATCTGCATTTCAAATATTTTCAAATACTGGAGGAGCAGATCCTAATATTTTCACTATGGAGGGCTTATTAAATCCTAGTTCAAGCAATTCTATTATATATTTATTAATTGCGGGAGTAATAATGAGCATCACACTATTTAGAAATAAAAAATTGAAGACAGTTATGGAGACTGAAATAAGGCTGGGGAAACAAGAAGAAACGACCATAGAGCGTTTTTCTGTAAATGCTTTTGGTCGTATGCTAGTAGATGTATCATATCATATAAATAAACTATTCGCAGCAGTAAAGAAAACTCGTTTTCATAAATGGTTGAATAATAGATTTGATACACAATATATGGTAGATAAAGATGCTCCTTTTGATAAAGTACGCGCTACTGTTAATCTGATGGTTGCAAGTTCTTTAATAGCTCTTGGTACTTCTCTTAAGCTACCTTTATCTACAACTTATGTAACTTTTATCGTAGCTATGAGTACAGCATTAGCTGATAGAGCTTGGGGACGAGACTCAGCAGTATATCGTATTTCTGGTGTTGTCAATGTCGTTGGTGGATGGTTCCTCACTGCACTTTTCGCTTTCACCTTAGCTACATTATTAGGATTATTTATTCATTTTACTAATTTCGTTGGAATATTAATAATAATCATAATAGCTGTCTTTTCACGTATAAACTCTGATAGAAAACATAGACAAATATCTAAAAAATTATCAACAGCAGATTCTATTTCTAGTTTCACATCTAAAGCAGATGTTAATACTCAAATCATCATTTATGAGAAAATAGTTTTTAAACTCTTAAATGATTCTTCTTGTAATATTTTAGAATCACTAAAAAAAGAAAAAATCTCTATATTAAAAGATTCTTTGAAAAATTATGAAAAAATTAAAGCTGATGTATCTAATTTCAGAACACTTTTACCAGATATGCTTACAAATATTAAAGGGTTAAATACAGACGAATATCAATATTTTTTAACTAAAATAGAACATTTAGATCAAATTTTAGATGTTATTTATTATATCATAAATCCTACAATGCTTCATTTACAAAATCATCATAAGCCCTTAACAGAATTCCAAATTGAACAATTAAAACGCATCTTTGATATTATAAATAATATAAGTGATATAATAATCGATGAAAATAAAGAATTGAATGATAATATAGTTCATCTTTTAGAAATGGAAATAGTACAAGTAAGACGAAATCTGATATCAGTTTCTCTATCAGATGATGAAAATATCAAAATGCCACGTAGAGCTACTATATTAGTTTATAATATACTAAATGAATGCGATAACCTTGTTAGAATACTCTATAGTTTTACAGAAAATAATTATAAAAAAGCTAGCATCTAAGAAATGAAAAATATCATATTTACTTTAATTATATTACTTAACCTCACTCTATCAGCACAAGTATTACAAGGTTATTGGCAAGGACAACTAAAAAATGAATTGCAAAAAATCGACTTGCAGTTTGCATTTTCCTATGATAGCAGCAGAAACAGCTATATAGCATACCTAACTATTCCACAACAAATGGTGATAAGATTAAAAATTAATAAAATTTCGCTATCAGATGACAGTATAAAAATAAATATTAGCAACTTTGCAGCAAAATATCATGGAAAAATAATAGATAACGATAGTATCATAGGTAACTGGTATCAATCTGGTATGAGTTTACCTTTGCTTTTGCATAAAATATCTGAAGCAGATACTTTTTCATTTAATAGACCACAAAATCCGTCACCTCCATTTCCATATATTTCTAAGGATATAGAATTTTATAATAAAAAAGAAAAAATAAAGTTAGCGGGAACAATTACAATTCCAGATAGTAATTCAAAACATCCAGCTGTAGTTCTAATATCTGGTAGTGGTCCACAAGATAGAGATGAAAGTTTAGCTCTTCACAAGCCATTTGCTTTGATAGCAGATAGATTAACTAAAGCCGGAATAGTAGTTTTGAGGTATGATGATAGAGGAGTTGCTAAGTCTGAAGGTAATTTCTCTATAGCTACAACTTTTGATTTCGCTAATGATGCTAGAGCTGCTATCAATTGGTTAAAAAATCAACCTTTTGTAGATAAAAATAATATTGGCGTTATAGGTCATAGCGAAGGTGGAATAATAGCATTTTATCTGGCTAGTAAAGAAAAGAATTTAAAATTTGCTATAGCACTAGCAGGCGTTACTATACCATGTGATCAATTACTTGCCTTACAAATAAAAAAGATGATGGAGCTCTATGACATGCCTACACAAATAACTGAGGCATATTATAATTTTAATTTACAAGCTCTGCAAATAATTAAAACTGAAACTAATGATAAATGGAAAAATATTTTAGATAGTTTGTTTAATGAGAATTTTAATAATATTGATAGCTCTCTTTTGAGTAAATATAATATTGACAAATCTTTGATCAATCAATTAATTTTTTCATATAATAATCCTTGGATAAAAACATTTATAAATATTGATCCATCTGATTATTTAAAAAATTTAAAATGTAATACGCTAGCTCTTTTTGGAAGTAAAGATGTGCAAGTGCCTGCTGTAGAAAATGAAGAAATCTTTAAGCAAATTGCAGTGTGTAAGAAAAAAAATTGTGTTGTAGAATCTATGACATTTGAAGGACTAAATCATCTTTTTCAGCACGCAAATACAGGCTCAACTGAAGAATATGCGTTGATAGAAGAAACAATGAGTGAGGATGTAATAGAAACAATTATAAACTGGATACAAAAAAATAAAAATTAGAAGATGAGGAGACAGGGTGACGAGGAAAAAGGGTGACTGGGAGACTGGGGGAGAAGAGGTGACAGGGAGAATTAGTGATAAGTGATAGGGTTGATTAGTTAATGAGTGATGTGATAGGGAGTTTTAGTAAGATATTAGTTTTAAGTTAGTCCACAGATTCACACAAATGAACACAAATTATAAGCTAAATGTTTAAACTACATTAAACTAAATTAAACCTATTATTGATATTATATATATTTTTTCAGATAGCATATATAGCATGTGAGAATTTTCAAAAAATCATTTGTTTTCTTTTATCCAAAGGCATCAACTCATATACCGGTAGAAAAAACCAAAAAGTTTATTGTATCACTATTTTTCTAATTTCCACCTTATCTACTGTATTTATTCTTAAAAAATAAATTCCTTTAGCAAAATCTGAAACATTTACTTGGTCTTTATAAATAGATACTCCTTTAACATTATTTCTGTAAATTATCTGCCCTTGAATATTCATTAATTCAATAATCAGGTCAGTTTTATTCGTAGTTTGTACATCAATATTAAATATTCCATTATTTGGATTGGGATAAACCTGAAATTCAAATTCGTCTATTTCATTTTTAGTATCTTTATTATAAATTGTATCATATTTTGATTCTATTTCTTCATTATAATTATCCGAAGATATAATCATTGATTTACTATTATCAGGGCATTCAGCAGGACATGGTATAATCTCGGCTGTAAAATTACTTCCATTTTCTGCTGTAAATCCATCTAATAAATCAATTTCCCTGTAAGCCATATAATGAACTGTTTGATCACTTTGAATCGTTAATGGAGCCCCACTCCCACCTGCTATAATATTTCCTGCTACAGGATTATAATATAGTAACTGAAGAAGAGGGAACGATTCGTAAATTTGTAAAACCTGTAATACACTATTACAATCAATATACCAGGCAGGATGTAAGTTAAATATTGCTCGTTGCATAAAATTGTAATTATGGCTCCCTGGTGTTAAATTCCCTATTTCAAACCATTTATCATCATCGTTATCGTTTTGACTATGACCACGCCACCCCCAGTTAATATGAAATTTGTTATCACTATTATAACCATCAAAAACAAAATAATGCGCATTCCAAAATGCTAAACCCTCCCATGAAACATAAATTATAGGACGTTTATTATTTAAATCGTTTTTTAACTTTTCAATCCATTTTTTTTTGGAATAATATTCTCTTCTATCAACATTAGCATCATCACTATATCCAAAATTATCAACCAAAGCATTTTTTGCTTTTTCAATTGGCCATAATGAAGTTTCACAGCCGCCTGCCCATTCAGCAACACAATAATTAACACCTGCTCTATCACCACAATCACGAATTAATCTTGCTACTGCTTTTACTTCTGTCATTGTGGAATAATCTTTTAGACTATCAGGCATATTACACCAGTCATAATCCTTGTATGTAGAATGAATAGGATGCATCCAGTATTTCATTACTTGTGCCATAGCTATAGGACCACAACCTGCACTACAACGGTGATCACTGCAATCATTACTAGTTGTTGGACAAAAATAATTATAACCAGGATAACCACCATCATTATTACAAGTTTGCCCCCACTTAGTTGTTAATAAAGGTTGAACAGATATTGTGCTTTTATATTTACTGAAATTTTTATTCAAAATATTATTCCACTCTTGAATAGTTGAATCATTTGGAATATTATATATTCTAACTGAATCAATTTCTTTGCTGTAGTTTTCCATCCATGCTAAATAAGCAGGATTATGAAATCCATTTTCAATATATTCTCCATCATAAGAATACATTAAAATTGGGACAGTGGCATCATTAGCTGAAACAGCTATATAACCACCTTCGTTAAAATTTATTATATAATAACTTGGATAGCCATTATAATATATAGTAATAGTATTTTTAATTTCTATAATAGTCCTTGAAGGATTTAAAAATTCAAAATAATTTTTTGCTACTTTTTTTGCTAAAGTAGAATCAACAGGATTAGAATAAGAAAAATTACATAAAAATAAAAATATGATGGTAATTAAATATCTTATATTCTTCATAGTTATTGTATTTTAATAATTTATATCACTTTTAAAAAATATATCATCTGCATTATTTATTCGAATGTCAGTTATTATCATCCTAGAAAACCAACCTACAGGTTCATCATATGAGTGTAAAATTCCTTTTATATAACACATATCAGTTTCATTTGAATTTAAAATTTTATTAATGATTGCTGAATCTTGAGATGTAACTATTGTGTCACTATCACTCCATAAAGAATCATCATTAATACATACTGACATTCCTGTTCCATTTCTAAAATCCATTAAATAAAAACCATTTATTTTATATCCATAATTTAAAAAAAGTTTATAGAATGAACTATAATCTATATGCCCTTTTACTTTTACTTCTTTATTATTACATTGCTCAATAATAGTCTTGACATCTGTATCAAAAAAAATTGATGTATTCCTGTCGCAGTGACAATAATGAACTATATCAGAGACTGATACATAATCTTTGTCTAATACCAAATCGTCCTTAGAACAATTAGGAGCTAACAAGATAACTAATATAATAGTTATCAATAATACAATTTTATTTTTCATCTTTTTCATAAAATTTTAATTTTGCACCAATTCCGAAACTTACTAAATGAATATTACGATAATAATCTAATTGTGTAAAATCTTTATCTTTATTAAGAAATGTATAATCATAATTTATCATAAAGTAGTAATCAAATCTAGTATTTGTAATATAATTAAATTTAAATTCTAATATGGCATTTATTCCTTGCTGTAAATCTGAAAAATCATATTTTTTATTATTTATACTAATAACAGAATATCCTAATCCTATTTTGGGTTCAAAATTAAATCTTGCAGACATATTTATAGTATATGTTAGATTAATCCTTGGTTTAATAAGATATGTCTGAGTATTATATTCACCCTTTAATTTAGAATAAGTCATGTTTAGAGAAGCACCAACGAATAATCTATTTATTTTAGCATTATATCCTATTCCCGCATCAAATAAGTATCTATTAAATAAAGAGTATTCTAATAAAGGTTTGCTTAGTTCTAAATAAATATTACTTTTTTCTTGAGCATAAATTGCACTTTTATCAAATGTTATCCAGATTACAACACTTATTATCAAAATTGTTTTTGGTATCTTCATTGCTTTATGTTTTTTATTTCATTTTCAAGTTCTACGATTTGTTTTTGCTGTTCAATAATTATGGTATTTTCTAAAAATAATAACTTAAGCCGATATTTGATGAAAAAAACAAAGTATTATAGTAATATGGACTAGGAAATAAACTATTTTTATTACTAAACAGGGAGCAATATGTAGTAACAGCATTAAGTGTTAGGTTTAGTCTTTCGTTTAGTTTATAAAAAAAACCAATTTCTAATCGCACTGGGATACCATAAAAATTCCTCTCAACTGGATAAAATTCATACAAAGATTTAATATAAATTTGTTCAAGTCCTGTTCCTGCTGATATTCTTAATTTTAAATCTTTATTTTGAAGCATGTTGTAATAAATACAAAAATTTGAGGGTATCACAAATGCTCTACTGTTTGTATTTTCATCAAACATTCTACCATATTCTTGTACAAATGAAACACCCATATTGGAAGAAAATTGATGTGAATACTCAAATTTTATACTCTCAAAACCATTGTAATATTTAAAATACCTATAAGGAGAATAAAATTTCCCTACTGTCAAAATAACTTCATTTTTATATACATTTTGTGAAAATGCAAATATTGATAAAAATAAAGCTAAACTTATTAATGTGAATTTCTTCATTGTTTAATTATTTTACATTGATAATTGTATTTATCAGAACTATATTTAATTATATAAATACCAGCTGGGTACTCCGATAAATATATATTAATAATTTTTGTATCAAAAACTTTATCTAATATTAATTGCCCACGGGCATCAAACACTTGTATTTTACAAATCTCATCATCTGATTGTTGCAAATAAAACTGATCATTACATGGATTAGGGTAAACAGTTATTTTATGTGCGTTTAGTGGCATATTATTAATTTCATTTTTAGCAATAGGGTATATCAGAGATTTATATATTTTATAATTGGTAAAATCACAAGTAACTGGACATGGAACAATTTCAGCAACAAAATCAGCTCCCTCTTCGGTTTCAAAATTTTCAAGTACAATTTCGTTATATGCTCTATAGTGTACAGACTCGTTGCTCTTAATTGTAATTGATTCAGGACTACTATATATATAGCCAGCAATTGGTGTATAGTATAAATAACTTATAAATAACGATGATGAATAAAAATCAAAAATGGTTAATTCATTATCACAAGTCTTTGGATAAATATTTATTATTGCCTTTTGATTATATGAATATCCTTCTGGATTCTGAAAACTATAATAACCATCAGAGACACCATTCCAACCAAAATTAAAATGAAATCTTTTCCCAAGAAAAACATCTTTATACCCATCGCAAATAAAAATATGCCCATAATAGTCATAATTATAGCCCATGTATAATACTGGTCTATTATTTAATAATTCTTGAATTAATATTTCTTTCCATTCATTATTTTTATAATTTTTTCTTTCAACTAAAATTGCATTTGTATAATAAAAATTATTAACTAAAGCATTAAATATATTAATGTCGGTCCCCCCAGAATAGTCACAATAATATTTATAGCCAACAATTTTATCTCCAATATTTCGTAACAAATTTGCAATTTCTTCTTTACATAGGGAATAATTAGGATTATTTGTATTTAATATATTCGACATATTGCTCCATTCAAAAATATTACAATTTGGTTTTTCCCAATATTTTAGTATTTGCCCTACAGCAACTGCAGGACATCCAGCTAAAGTATGAGAGCATGTATTTAAGGGCATATTGCTATATTGACCTGAAGGAGCATAATAGTTATATGCATTTGTATCATTTCCATCGTTTGATATACTTTGCCCCCATTTAGTTTTAATAAGTGGTTCTACAAAATCCATATCTTTTGTGTATTTATATTTATATATGTTGTTATTTATTAAATCATCCCATAAGATCATGTAATTGGTGTTACTATTTCCTTGTGATATGTTATAAACATATAATTTATATTCCAATAAAAAAATTTCAGCACCTGGAGCAATATCTTCGCTGTAATTTTTTGATACTGAAAAAGCAAGTATTGGAGAAGCCCTCTTATCATTAGAAATTATTACCCAATCATTATTATCAAATACTACTGTATAATATACAAGATAATTCATGTAATAATTTTTTTTTATTATATTAACCCTTACATCTTCCTTTTCCATCAAAAAAGAATGAAAATTTTCTGCAACAATACCAACTGTTTTCTCATTAATAGGCTGAGCATAACTAAGGTATTGCAAAAAAAATACAAAGATTAAAATATTAACAACATTTTTATTCATAATCTTATAATTTTTTATTAGTTTTTAAAATAAATATTGAATCTGTACTAGCAGTGAAAACATTGTCATATATGTCTGTAATTTCTATCGTAAAGGTATAATATTCCTCACTATCTGGAGCCATTTCGAGCGATAAGATAATAGGTGTATACCCTAATGGTTGATAATTTGTCAATATAGTACCACAATTATCTTCTTTAATAAAACAATTTGTTAGACTTTCTCCTTCCTTAAATATTTTATCAGATTTTATATTAAAATTTTTAATTTTATTGATAAAATATTGCAGTTCGCCATAGTTACTATATTTAGGATTTTCAATACCTTTTGATACCATTTTACCATTAAAATACAAGTATATATTATATTCTGAGTATAAAACAGTATCATTATTAGGATTTGAATAGTAGTAATAGTAATTATCAAAATTATTTATTGCTGTCATCTCTGTTGCTATATAACAATTAATGGAACTAACATCCATTAATATACCACAAGGAGGGATTGTTTCCTTTTTGCATGATAATAGCGCTAAAGTTAAAAAAATATTAAATATTATTATTACTGATTTATTCTTCATTGCTTTATGTTTTTAATTTTATTTTCTAATTGTTCTATTTGTTTTTGCTGCTCTATAACATAAAGCGTCAGCTCTTCTACCTTTTTTAGTAGTATAGCATTCATCTCATACGCATCCATACCATCTTTTGATATTTCGTTTTGAGTGGGTACACCGGGTAAATGTTTGTTTTTCAATATATATTGCTCTAATTCTTTTAGTGGCAACAGATTATAGTTTGGCTCAAATACATTATCTGGCCACCCAATCATAGGATTAGATCTTACTTTAACTGCTTTTGCATATAAAGTATTATTAACATTAACTATACCATTACCCCATACAACAAACTTTTCTAAACCATTTTGTAAAATAGCAATAGATTTACAGTTTTCAGTAAATTCACCTGATAAATAAATTTTAGTTGCATAAGAATAATCACCATCAGGTGCATAATTTATATCTAGCCTTGCTCCCGGGTTTCCAGTTCCAATACCTACATTACCATCTTCTGATATGTGTAAAAGGAAATTTTGTGAATTATTAGGATTGATTGCTGGTATGAAAAAATTTAAACCAGCTTTATTATTACCTATCTGATTTGTGCTTAAATATTTTATACCATAGTTGCCAATAGGACTATTTTCACTTTTACTAAATAATAAACTTGTCGATTGTCCACTTAATAAAATATCTCCATTTACATGTAATTTTTTTTTGGGATTCATTGTACCTATACCTACATTACCTATAGTAGTTATAGCTAATAGATTATTAGTATATGGGTTATTACTTGGATCATAAGCTTTGGTTCCAATAAATAATTTACTACTAATGGCACTAGCAGTAATATCCCACCATGTTCTTCGGGATCCTATAATCATAGCACTTCCATATACTTCATCTTCTATTCTTAAAGTTGTTCCAATAATATTTGGATTCCCAGTAGATTTAAGAGTAGATACTTGATGATTTAAATCTGGTGGTGCTATATAAGACCTGCCTTTTATATGAAAATTTACCAATGGCTGCCGTGTGCCAAAACCAAATTTGATATCTGAAAATTTATTTACATCTTCATTAGTTAATCCAAATACTAATGCTTCTTTACTTCCTGTTATTTCATCTCTGGATAGCTCTCCCTGCCCCGGAACTATTGAACCATTTAAAGATATTGTATTGCCTACTTTCAGTATACCTTTTATCTCTGCATTATGCAATATAGACAAATATGATGCTTGCACTGTGCTATCTAAATATAAATTTTTACTAAAATATGCATTTGTCATTAAATTAAAATCTCCATTTTCACTGAAATAACCTCTTTTTAAGTTATTTGTAAAGAAATTTAATGGTGCATAATTTATGCTACCTAATTTATCTGTATCATTTAGATTATTACCCCATAAAAAAAGGCTTTATCTTGACAATATGTATTAGATAAATTAAAAATGTTAATAATTATAATCAATATCATTGCATTTTTTAAATTACTTGCTTTAAATTTTACTATACGTTCCATAATTATAATATTTTAATGTTAATTTTAGACATATATATTTTATACAAAGATACATATTTTTTTTTATTTTTAACTATGTGAAAATAAAATGTCAATAACTTTTTTTTATGAAATAACTTAAAATCTTCTAATAATCAGTATTTGATGTATATTTGAAAAAATAAAAAAAAATTAATGGTACGTTTTTTGATAAAGAGTGAAGTTTGTAAATTTTTTCTGATAGATGGATTTTTTTAGAGACGGGGAGACAAGGTGACTTGGAGACAGGGAGACGAGGAGACAATGTGATGAGTGATAGGTAATAGGTAAAAGGTAAAAGGTGAAAGGTGAAAGGGTTGATGTGTTGAGAGAGTAAGGTTTTACAATCTTTTTACTTTCTTCTTCTCTATTCTATTATTTATTCTAAATTTTTTATATTAATTTATATATTTTACAATTTTTATTATTTTTGCTATAATTTTAAATAGTTACTATGAGTATATTAGTAAATTCACAATCAAGAGTACTCGTACAAGGTATTACTGGCAAGGAAGGAAGTTTTCATACACAACAAATGATAGAATATGGCACCCAAGTAGTAGGTGGAGTCTCACCAGGCAAAGGTGGCAAAATATATTTAGATGTGCCAATTTTTAATACCGTAGAAAAAGCTGTTGCAGAGACTGGAGCAAATGTATCAATAATTTTTGTGCCAGCACCTTTCGCAGCAGATGCTATTATAGAGTCTGCTGCTTCGGGTATAGACTTGATTGTATGTATCACAGAGAGGATACCAGTGCAAGATATGATTAAAGTAAAAGCATTCCTCAAAAATACAAAAACACGACTCATCGGTCCTAACTGTCCTGGCGTAATAACACCTGAAGAAGCCAAAGTAGGAATAATGCCAGGATTTATCCATAAAAAAGGAACTATAGGTATAGTAAGCAGAAGTGGGACTCTAAGCTACGAAGTTGTTTATCAACTTACAGAATTAGGATTAGGACAATCTACAGGTGTAGGAATAGGCGGAGATCCTATTCTAGGAAGTTCTATGAAAGAAATAGTTGAACTTTTTATGTATGATGATAACACTGAAGCAATTGTCGTGGTTGGTGAAATCGGTGGAAATACTGAAAATGAAATGGCTGATTTCGTAAAAGAGCATCCTCTAAAACCAGTATTTGCCTTTATTGCAGGTGTAACTGCTCCAAAAGGTCGTACCATGGGACATGCTGGTGCTATTATTGGTGGTAAAGATGATACTGCTCAAGCTAAAAAAAATTATTTAGAATCTTGTGGCATCAATATTATAGATAGTCCTGCTGATATTGGAAAAACAGTATATAATTTTTTAAAAAAATAGAACCATTCTTTCAGTTCTACAACGTTTTATATGGGTAAGAATTAAAAAATTTTTATTGAATTAGGCGTTTAAGTAATAAAGTTTTTATCAACATTTTGTATTAAAAGAAAACCTTTACAATAATTAGTAATCTCTAGCAATACCGCATTGGGAAATGATTTGTATTAAAACAAGCAAGCAGGGATGGGAAGAAGGGTTTACACTGTTTGAGCAAGCTAAAGCTTGCGAGTTTGTAAACCCCAAGAGGTAATTGCGTAGTTTTATCAAATCATTTCCCCAGCGGAGACTTTTCTTTTGTTACTTTTCTTTGTGTGGTTGACAAAGAAAAGTAAATTGAGTAGAAATTTATTTAAAAATCAATTATACTTATAAGAAATACAGTTATTACCGAGAATGTATCAGTAATAATTTAGTTATTAATTAAACGCATAATTTAAAAGATTTTGTTAATAAAAATTTTTTTATAATTTAGCATGTCAATCCATAAAAAAATTAAATGTATATGAAAAATTCAAAATTTACATCAAGAAATACTCACAGGGTGGCTCAGCGTCAACCTGTGAATAATATTACATTTATTACAATACTTTTAGCATTAATATTATTTAATGGGGTCAATAATAAATCCCTTGCCCAGGCACCAACCATTGAATGGCAAAAATGCCTCGGCGGATCAAATGATGATTGGGCATACTCTATCCAGCAGACAAGTGATAGTGGATTTATTGTGGCTGGTTACACAGAGTCCAGTAACGGCGATGTATCGGGGAATCATGGAGCTTATGACTATTGGGTAGTGAAACTTAACAGTTCAGGTGATATTCTATGGCAAATATGTCTCGGCGGAACAAATGTTGATGTGGCATACTCCATTCAGCAGACAAGTGATGAGGGATTTATTGTGGCTGGTTACACATGTTCCAATGAGGGTGATGTGTCGGGGAATCATGGAAATAGTGACTATTGGGTAGTAAAACTTAATAGTTCAGGCACAATTGAATGGCAAAAATGCCTCGGAGGAACAGATGGTGATTATGCAAACTCCATCCAGCAGACAAGTGATGGGGGATTTATTGTAGCTGGTCAAACATATTCCAATGATGGCGATGTGTCGGGAAATCATGGAGGTAGTGACGCTTGGGTAGTGAAACTTAACAGTTCAGGGAATATTGAATGGCAAAAATGCCTCGGCGGAACAGGTTGGGATTGGGAAAACTCCATCCAGCAGACAAGTGATGGGGGATTTATTGTGGCTGGTTACACAAATTCCAATGACGGCGATGTGTCGGGAAATCATGGATCTAAGGACTATTGGGTAGTGAAACTTAACAGTTCAGGCACAATTGAATGGCAAAAATGCCTCGGAGGAACAGGTTGGGATTGGGAAAACTCCATCCAGCAGACAAGTGATGGGGGATTTATTGTGGCTGGTTACACAAATTCCAATGACGGCGATGTGTCGGGAAATCATGGATCTAAGGACTATTGGGTAGTGAAACTTAACAGTTCAGGCACAATTGAATGGCAAAAATGCCTCGGAGGAACAGGTTGGGATGAGGCATACTCCATCCAGCAGACAAGTGATGGGGGATTTATTGTGGCTGGTTACACAAATTCCAATGACGGCGATGTGTCGGGAAATCATGGATCTAAGGACTATTGGGTAGTGAAATTAACAAATGAGCCGGATAGAATAAATGAAATAGAAAATTACAATTTATTCTCAATATATCCCAATCCATTCACAGAACATGCAATAATAACTTTTGATAATCCGACAAATGAAAAATACAGATTGCTTATTATAGATGTTACAGGAAAGGTAGTAATGGAAATTAATGAAATTTATGGAAATACAGTAGAAATTGATGGAAGTAATTTGTCTGCTGGGGTTTATGTGTTTGAACTGACCTGCGGTCAATGCGTTTTGGCAGGCAAAGAAAGAGAGAAGTTGTTCAAGGGGAGGTTTGTGGTAGAGTAAATACTAAAATAGTGTAATTTTATAAAAATGAATTTTATTTATTATTGGAAAGTTAAATATTAAGCTAAATAATTTACCCAAAATAAACGTTATAGAACCAATTTTTCTAAAAATATTGAATAAGTATGAACAATTTCATTCATGAGTGGCTGCCAGTTTTATTAAATGCTTTACAAATAACTAGCTTTGTGATAGTAATGATGCTTTTAATAGAATATCTAAATATAAGAACCAAAGGGAAATTTTTTATAAATATTAAAGATAAAAGCTGGAAAAGTGTTTTAGCCGGCAGCTTATTAGGTATTTTACCAGGATGTATGGGAAGTTTTTTTGTAGTATCTCTTTATACTCATGGCGAGATAACTATCGGAGCTCTACTAGCTAATTTTATAGCTACGACAGGTGATGAAAGTTTCGCTATGTTAGGAATGATGCCTTTAAAAACTTTGTTGATTTTTGGCTTATTATTTATACTTTCTGTGATTGCGGGAATTGTATTAGATAAAATCACTAAAAATTATACTTTCACAACAGAAAAAAAACATTTAGTAATACACCAACATGACTATGAGGATATAAAATCTAGTACTATAAAAGAGAATTTAAAACATTTGAGCTTGTCGAGAGCTTTACTATTATTTTTGCTCCTTTTGTTTATTATTATTATTTTATTACCAAATACAGAGCATACTAATCATACTGAAACGTTTTCACCAGAGATAATTTTGAATTATTTACTAGGTATAGTCTCAGTATTGATGATATATCCGATATTGAAATTACCAGATCATTTTATCGAAGAGCACTTGTGGGGTCATATCATTAAAAAACATTTTCCTCGTTTATTTTTCTGGATTTTAGTAGGATTAATTGGAGTAAATCTTATAGATAATTACGTAAATATAGGAACATGGATTCACAATAATGTGTATTTGACAATTTCAATAGCTATAATTATTGGATTAATTCCAGCCTCTGGACCACATTTTATATTTATAAGTCTATACCTAAGCGGTATTGTCCCAATATCGGTACTTTTAGCTAGCAGTATCACTCAGGATGGACATGCTGGCTTACCGCTATTAGCAGAATCATGGAAAACTTTTTTGCTTATTAAAGGTATCAAAATTGTTCTAGCTTTCACAATAGCAATATTAGCACAATTATTATTAGGTTGGGTATAATAAATTTCTGCAATTGAAATAGGTGTTTAGATAAAAAATTTTTTCAAAATATTTTTGGGCCAATGGAATAACTTCAAAATTAATTTTCTGTTTGAATTAATATGGCATTTCTACAGTGGAGACTTTTCTTTGTGTGGTTGATAAAGAAAAGTAAATTAATAAATATGTTTATCAGGGCTAAAGCCCACACCTCTTTCTTTGTCATACCCTGACCTAAAGGTCAGGGTTAATATCTGTCACTTGGCTATCTGACCTAAGGGTTGAATATAATTAGGCGTATGGTAATACGCCCCTACAATATGTTTTTTGAAATAATACCTCTTTCTATATTATTTTGCTATCTAACTCTAACTTACATTAACCACGACCTAAAGGTCGTGGACTTAATAAATATATTGATCGGGCTTTAGCCCTGATAATTTTTAATGAATCTCACCATGAGGTCTGAGATAATATCTGGAACTTTTTGAACTTAAGGTTGAAACAGATTAAAATTTTTTAATGTTTAAATTAAGTAATGATATATTAATCAAAAAAAATATCAATTATTTCTTTTCAAATTAATGCTTATAAAGAAAATTAATAAAAATTAAAAATTTTGAAAATATTTCTATAAAATATTCATCAATAAAGGTATTTAATATTTTAAATTTATTAAATATATATCATTAATTAATTTAAACAAAAAACAGATTATTTTTAAAAAACATTTTTTCAAATCCGCATTACCCCAGAGACCTTTCTTAATTTATTAAAACAAAATTATACTCATAAAAAATATAGCTATTATTAATACATTCATTGTAATAATTTAGTTGTTAATTAAACGCTTAATAAATTTCTGTTTAAAAAATACCTATTAAATTTGTAAAAAAAATATGTTATATTCAATGACAGGATATGGTAGTGATAAATTTACTATTTTTAATACAGGATACGAAATTATTATTACTAGCCTAAACTCCAAAAATATAGATATTAATATCCGTACTCCTCAATCGTTGAAAAGTTTAGAAATAGATATTCGTAATTTATTAGCTAATAAATTGATAAGAGGCAAAGTAGATTTATATATAAACTACGATATGCAAAAAGGAAGTCCTACACCTACACTAAACGAAGATGTTCTATATGGATATTTAAATCAAATAAATAATTTTTCATTTAAATATCAAATCAATGAAATGGAAAATCCACTTGCTACTCTGATAAAACTTCCTGGTGTATTCGAAATAGATAAAAATAAATTAACTGATGCAGAAGTAGAAATAATAAATAAAAGTATAGAAAATGCTATTAATCAAGTTATAGAATATCGTAAACAAGAAGGAGAAAAGACACAAAAAGATATTTCTGATAAGATAAATATAATAAAAATTAATACAGAAAAAATAATTGCTCTAAAAGAAGAAAGAGACAAAAAAATTCGTGAAGATTTAATAAATCTCACTAAACAACTTCCAGACAATATCGAAATAGATCATAATAGATTAGAACAAGAAATACTTTATTATTTAGATAGATTAGATATAAATGAAGAACTTCAACGGTTGACAGCACATCTATCATATTTCGAGAAAGAATTGCAAGACAATATAAATTTATCAAAAGGCAAAAAATTAGCTTTCATATCACAAGAGATTTTGCGAGAAGTAAATACGCTAGGTAATAAAAGCAATTATTTGGCTATACAACAAATAATTGTGAATATAAAAGACGATATAGAAAAGATAAAAGAGCAATTAAGTAATGTACTATGAAAGAAAAATATATAATTGTGTCAGCTCCCAGTGGTGCAGGCAAAACTACAATAGTACAGTCTTTGATCAGTAAAGGCCTACCTCTTGAATTTTCTATTTCTGCTACCAGCCGTCCTCCCAGAAATAATGAAATAAATGGCAAAGATTATTATTTCCTTAATATTGATGAATTCAAAAATAAAATAGCCAACAATGAATTTATAGAATATGAAGAAGTGTATCCTGGGCTATTCTATGGCACTTTAAAAAAAGAAATTGATAGAATAATAGCCGATGGCAAATATCCAATATTTGATGTAGATGTTAAAGGAGGATTAAAATTAAAAAATATTTTCGGTGAAAATGCTTTAGCTATTTTCATAAAACCTCCTAATATAGAAGAATTAGAAAAAAGATTGAAAAATAGAAATACAGAAAATGAAGAAACCTTAAAAAAACGCATAGAACGTGCTAAATTTGAACTATCTATGGAACCATACTTTGATGTTACCATCATAAACGAAGATCTCGATAAATCTATTAATGCAGCTTATGATATTGTAAAAGATTTTCTAAATAAATCATAAATAATAGTTCCATTAAAAAACTATTAAATTTGCAAATATTAAAAAATTTTTATGATAAAAATAAAATACTTTTTAATAATACTAATCACATTAATAAGTGTTAAAATCTCATTTGGACAAAATGAACATAACTGGGGACAAATAAATGGAGATTTTCAATTAGATGCGATGTATTTTTTGAATGATTCAAGTATAAATGCATATCAACCTAAAGAGAAATTTGGCAATAATGCATATTTATCAATTTTTTATAGTAATAAAAATATTTCAGCAGGATTAAGGTTTGAGAGTTACCTGCCTGCAATGGTTGGCTATGATCCACAGACCAAAGGTATAGGAATAGCTCATAGATATATAGCATATCAATCCAATAATAATAACCTTAAAATAAAAGCGGGCCATATTTATGATCAGTTTGGATTAGGATTGGCATTGCGAACATATGAAGATAGATCCTTAGGTATAGACAATGCTATAGATGGAATAGAAATTTCATATCAGATGAAAGATTATTTAATTGTCAAAGGCTTGATAGGAACACAAAAATTTTTTTGGGGAAATACAGGAAATTATATTAGAGGCGTCGATGGAGAAATAAATGTTAACAAATTAAACAAAAAATGGTCAGAAGGTAAATGGAATTTCAGTCTAGGGACTTCTTTTGTCAGTAAATATGAAGAAGATAAAGATCCTTTATATAAATTACCAGAAAATATAGGTATTTGGGCTATTAGATATCAATTATCCTCACCATTTATGCTATGGAATACTGAAATAGCCTTTAAATCTCAAGATCCATCAAAAGTAAATAATTACATTTATCGTAAGGGCAATGGTGCACACACAGATATAACATTTTTTGGAAATAACTGGGGAATATATTTAGCAGCACATAGAATGGATAATTTAGACTTTAGAATGCTTAGAAATGAATCGGGCATTAGAAGTATTATCAACTATATTCCTGCACTCACTCAACCACAAAATTATATTTTAGTAAAAAATTATCCTTATGCTAGCCAAGCTATAGGTGAATGGGCATTCTCAGGACAAGGAAATTTCACAATACCCAAAAATACAGCATTAGGAGGCAATTATGGTACACAAATACAAATTAATTATTCCCGTATGCACAATATAGACCATAAACAAATAAATGATACTACACCTATAATGGCTTCTGGAACAGATGGCTATAATTCTGAATTTTTTAAAATTGATAAAACTGTTTTTTTTGAAAGTGCTGATTTTATTATAGATAAACGCATGAGCAAAAATCTAAAATTAAATTTTTTATATAATTATACCGTTTATAATAGTGATGTAATCGAAGGACATAGCGATGGTACTTTCTACATTCACTGTGGTGTGTTAGATCTAAATTATAAATTCAATAAAAAAAACAGCATAAAAGTCCAATTAGCACATGAATATAAAGAACAACACGATAAAAACTGGTTTGGCGGTTTGGTAGAATTTGCTATAACATCAAAATGGTTTATTTCTTTACAAGATGAATATAATTATGGAAATCCAAACAAAGATGATAGACAGCATTTCTACTTAACAGGCATATCTTATGTGCAAAATGCTACAAGAATATCTGTTTCCTATGGCAAAGTAAAAGAAGGTATCACTTGTGTAGGAGGTGTATGTAGATGGACACCTGCATATTATGGTATTGGAATAAATATCTCTACAACATTTTAAAAAATAAAATTATGAAAAAAATATTAAGTTTAATATTTTTAGTTATCATAGCCTTAGCTGGTTGTGATAAAGTAGAACCACCTTATACACAACAAAATACAAATACTGATACAACTATTAATAATAACGTTAAGCGTGTTCTCATAGAGGAATTCACTGGCCATTTATGCCCAAACTGCCCAGAAGCTTCACATATAGCAGAAAATCTACAGCAACTTTATCCAGGTAAAATTACAATAATTGCAATACATTCTGGCAATTTTGCTAACTTAGTATCACCAAATTACATGACAGATTTTAGAACAGAAGAAGGTAATATCCTTAACACGTCATTTGGAGTTAGTACATACCCTAGTGGCATGGTAGATAGAGTTCAACTATTAGGTAGCCAACTAATATCACCAAATGAATGGGGCAGCATAGTAAATGATAGACTATCAGAGCAATTAACTGTTAATATTAGTATCACAACTCAATATAACGAATTAAATAGAAATTTTAATTGCACTATTAATACAGATATTTTAAGTCCTTTTGATAGCCCACTAATGCTTGTAGCATTATTCACAGAAGATAGCATAATAGATTATCAAAAAAATAATAATCCATTATATGGTTCTACACCAGATATACCAGACTATGTGCATAATCATGTTCTAAGAGGAAGTATAACAAATATTTGGGGAGATACGATATGTGCAAACTGTCTAGCTAATGACAGCTACGAAAAAACATACAATTATACATTATCAAATGAATGGGACGAAGATAATGTAAATATAGTAGTGTATTGCTATGATGCAGAGACGCAAGAGATCAGGCAAGTTATAGAGCAAAGAATAAGGTAAAAAGTGGGGAAAGATTTTTATAAGGGTATAGGATAATATTTCAGGTTAATTTTGTTTCAAACAGTATATGATATTTTACTCACTCTAAAATATTCGTACCAGGCAAATCTATCCGAGGATGCAAGGTTAAGCATTCTACCAGTATTACTAATGATGTCCTTTGATAGGTATTTACCTAT
>Ga0209537_1000486_pt1 | contig 48588 bp, 43 predicted proteins | sample BioPla4DNA1_FD_187698 | JGI IMG/M metagenome (GOLD analysis project Ga0209537, IMG submission 187698) | Biogas fermentation microbial communities from Germany - Plant 4 DNA1 (SPAdes) (version 2) | ecosystem: Engineered > Bioreactor > Anaerobic > Digestate | place: Bielefeld, North... | reverse complement strand
ATGCTGTGTCCCATAATATTTATGTATATCCTGTAGTTTACCTCCCCCTGCTGTATCCTTTGCAGAGCCTCATGCATCCTGAACCGATGATATGGCCTCTTCCATCATGTTCAGGGTGTTCTTTACAACCTTGTAAAACCCGTAATCCCCAAGCTCCCCGGACTTTTTCAACCCGCATAAAGGGCAGTCTGCCGGGCAGGCTTTATACTCTTGCTCAATCCATCGCGCCGCCGGGTTTTCAATGCCCAGTACCGTTCCATAGCCCATGATGGCCGTACAGGAGCAAATCCATTCAGGAAGATCCTCTGCCGCCACAGAGCCTTTCTTCATCCTGAGACACAGGGTTTTCCATAACCTGAGCTGTTCTGCCCCGTATTCTGTGTATTTCCTGATGTTCAACGAGTACGCAAGTATCAGAAAACCCGCGGGAATCAGCGCAAAGCACATGGCAACCGAAAAGACAACGGGCATCATAAGGCCAAGGAAAAGCAGCAGAACGCTGTAAAGCAGCCCAAACCTCCGGTATCCGGCAATACCGCTGTCCAGGATATTCCTGCCACCGAAGGATTCTTTCACCCTTTGTACCCATCCCTCATACATAGAATTCAGCTTCGCGGCTTTTTCGTCTGAATCCATGTACCCCTGAAGCTGGATGGGATCAAACTCATGGTCGGAGGCAAGCTGGTAAATCCAGTCGATAAGATATCTTTCAGCCTCATTCAGTTCATCGGCATTTATTCTCTTTACCACTTTGAAGGTAAACCGCAACCTGCTGTCCAGGCTTCTTCTGACCCCCAGGCTTATAAATCCCCTAAGAGCCAATTCCATGAGTTTCCCCAGCATAGCCCTTGGGTCTGCTTTCCGGCCGTTAATAAGCATCCTGACCTCTGCCGGGTCAAGCCTGTCTATACCACGAAAGTCGGCGGGCAGCGGCTTTTTTTTGCCACTACCCAGCTTCCTGCGCGTAAACAGAACAAAATACAGCCCACCAAGGATCAGCAGCAGGGAAAGGATGCTGAAAAGATTCCTTGCCCGTTTCTTCATGCGCTCATAAGAAGCCCTCTGGCCGGCTTTCCTTGCGGCGGCTTCCCTTGCCTTAAGCAGGTGCGACTTATCGCTGGCCATGTATACCATCTCTTCGTCAATGATCCGGTCATAAGCGGGCAGGTCCTCGGCCAGCGGGCAGTCCGAGACCTGGTTTTGCGGAAAGATGATCCGGGTTTCAACATACTCGCCGGGAACGGTATCCGGCACATCATACCGGGCTGTCTGACTATCTGTAAACGACTTGGCGCCAATAATTACGCCGTGAAGCCAGAATTTTACGTCATCTGACCGGGTGAGTTCCGGCAGCTTTATGGCTATACTGATGTTTGAAACCCGGGTTTCCCATAATCCCGGTATATGGACGCGCTGGTATTCGGCAATATCCTGGTAGCGCCTTATGGCGTTTTTCACGTTGTAAAATATGAAAACCGTTCCGGATGACCTGTAGAAAGAACCATAGATCTTCAGCTTCACATAATCCGGCTCGTCTATGACACTGTAGGTCCCTGTAAAGACCTCGGCATCCCATTGCCCCGCCAAAAGCCGTCTGCACTCTATGAGCTCGTCCTTCCGCTGCATGTAGACACGGCTGATCTCTATCTCTTCACCCTCATTTTTCGAAATGGGGATCATGATATTGTTGAACCCGTCGAAAAAGGTGAAATCTATACGCTCCCTGACATCAGCCGATCCGTCGCTGTTGATATTGACCGCCACATCGTACGCCGCGACCAGGTACTCATCATCCGAGGCGGCGAAAGCGTAATAAGCTCCCGAAAGGCTGAGAAAAAGCATTGTTATAATTATTATAGCATTGCTGGCAAATCGGCTTGATTTCACCGGGCAACCCCCTAAACGCATTTATCCGATGGCCCTGCTCCGATCCCTGATTATAGATCTGATTGATTCAAGAAGCGGCCTGTAATCAGCTAATAAAAGGATGGGCCCAACTATGGCGGCCCTGTAGCGGTAATAGGTTTCGCCCACATCCTCGCAGATCAGGGCGTTTATCAGGCTGTAGGCGACTATAAACGCCAATAGCCCCAGCAAATACGGGTTCCTTTCCAATATGGCGTTTATGGTGCCGAATATGGCAATAACCAGGCACAGGTGCCATAAAAGCTGCTCTATCCTGACAGCTGTGATGGCAAACCAGTTTCCGCTTATATCCGAGATCCTGCTGACCTTCGCCAGATAGGGCTGTGTCAGGAAACCGTTTATGGCCTCGGGTATGTTCTTGCTCCTTATTATATTTAGTATCGATCCAATTTCATCGGCGATGTTCTCATCGCCGCCCTTGCTCCTGTCCAGCGGCAGCGCATGGTAGCCATCCATCTGGACTATTATGGTGGTATAGGTCACAACGATGCAGGTGACCAGGATCATGGCCCCGAAAACCAGTGTAATCCTTCTTTTGGTTTTCAGGTAGTAAAAAAACAGGGCCACCAGGATTCCGCCGCCCAGGGTATACAGCATGTAGATCCTAAGCAGGGTACTGATCCAAAGAAAAACGCAGATCAGCACCATGTAAAGGATTGGCCTTATCATGTTGCGGCTGCGTTCCCGCAATGCCTTCAAAGCCAGGTACCAGACCAGGAGTATGATGAAGAAGGTTACTGCTTCCTTCCTGGTATCGGTTGTCCATACCGTCATACTGGGCATGAAGAGGTAAGCCAGGCTGATGATGGCGGACTTCTTCCATGAGAATTTAAGGCCATGGGCAAGCTTGAACAGGATGAAGCTCGACAGCACCGAAATGAAGACATTGACAAAAGAAGCCGCGTAGCGGTTTACACCGAAAGCCGCATACTGCAGCCCCATCAGGACGGTATACCAGGTATACTTGTACTCCAGTCTCCATATTGGGACTCCGGATCTTATCTGATCCGCAACGCTTTTTGCAACTTCGTGGTAGATCAGACCGTCGGTGCCCGACGCCTCGGTCCCGCACTTGTATATATAGAAGACAAGACCATACCTTAAGAGCATGCAGAACGCAACCGCCAGAATGAAGGCAGCCTTGTATTTATGGGCTGGCAGCAGCACTGTCCCGAGATATACAGCCAGAGCCGCCAGCAGAACCATCCAGACTATATTTTCAATCAGAGGCGACAACTCTATCAATCCCTATCGTTTTCATTGGCCGGGCAAATCCTGCCATCAATGATGGAACAGTCTCAGCCCGGTAAAGCACATAACCATGCCGTACTCGTTGCATGCCCGGATCACGTCTTCATCCCGCGTGGATCCTCCTGCCTGTGCCACATACACGACCCCGCTCTTTGCCGCCCTGTCAATATTGTCCCGGAATGGGATGAAGGCGTCCGACCCATAGGATACATCAGTGAACCGGCTGAGCCATGCCCCTTTTTCCTGCTGCGTCAGCTTTTCCGGAACAACCTCAAAAAGCTTCTCCCACTCCTTGTACTCCATTTCGGATATATCATCCCTCAGGTACAGGTCGATGGCGTTGTCAATCTCCGGGCGCTTAAGCCCTTCTTTGAAGCGCAGACCCAGCACCTGGGGATGCTGGCGCAGGAACCATATATCCGCCTTTGACGCAGCCAGCCTGGTGCAATGGATCCTGGACTGCTGGCCTGCGCCGCAGCCGATCACCTGCCCGTCATAGGCAAAGCATATGGAGTTGGACTGGGTATATTTCAAAGTAATAAACGAAACAAGGAGGTCGCGGACAGCCGCGTCGGGCATAGTTTTGTTTTCGGTCACAATATTGCTGAAAGTATCCTTGCTGATAACCGCATTATTCCTCTTCTGCTCTACGGTAATGCCGTAAATGTCCCTTGCCTCCATTTCTGCGGGCTCATAACCGGGGTCCATGCGCATGATGACATAGCTGCCCTTCTTCTTAGCCTTGAGTATTTCCAATGCCTCGTTGTCATAATCGGGAGCAATTACACCGTCGGACACCTCCTGGGAGAGAAGCCTGGCGGTGTCCAGGTCCACCTTGTCGCTGATGGCCGCAAAATCGCCGAAGGAAGATACCCTGTCAGCCCCCCTGGCCCTGGCGTAAGCGCATGCCACAGGAGAAAGCTGCCTGTCTTTTTCAATATGGTAGGCCTTTTTCAGGGTATCGCTGAGCGGAAGGCCAACCGCCGCCCCTGCCGGGCTTACATGCTTGAATGAAGCGGCCGCGGGAAGGCCGGTGGCTGTTCTCAGTTCCTTGACCAGCTGCCAGCCGTTCAGGGCATCCATGAAGTTGATAAGGCTGGGGTTCCCATTCAGGACCGTGACGGGAAGCTCCCCCTCCTTCATATATATGCTCGCGGGCTTTTGATGCGGGTTACATCCATATTTCAACTGCAGATCACGCATGACTATTTCCTCCTGCTGTTACTTGTTTATCCCGAATCTTGATATCAGGCTCCATGCCTGTTTATTATGCAAATTTCATACTCACCGCTTTCTAAGTCTATATATTTTGCCAGGAGCGAGATCCTGTTATCCTCGTTCAAAAGGGACCAATAATACCGGCATGCCTCTTTCGCGTCCCCGGGCACCGGCATTAAATACGGCTCGCCTGCAAATGACGGCAGCGGGCTCCCATCGCCCTTGTAGGTATGGATGCAGTGGCCGTAACCGGGAACCGGTTTCTCGTAGTAATAGAAGTGGCGGAGGCAATGCCGGCCATCTCCGTCCTGGGATTTTAAAATGGACAGGGCATATGCCCATTGCGCCTTAAGGTCGATGACACCTGTTATGCGGGGAGTAAAATTGGGCGCGTCGGGCTCAAATTCCCTTGTCATCAGCGCATCGTTCCATGTGCGTCCGGCCTTTACAAACTCCATGACCGTGTCGGTCTGGTCCCCGTTGGATACCACATGGAAGTCTTTGTAATGCTTTACAGGATAATAGATGATGAGGGACGGATCGGTGAGCTTGCTTTCATCAAAGGCTTTTGTCCGTACAAAACCCGATTCCTCCTGGAATACACGGTTGCGGCTGTTCTGGCTGCGTCCCATGATCCAGTAGATCTGTGCAAGCCTGGTTCCGTCCTGTGTGGCGCCCAGCACGATGCCTCTGCCGGGATATGCGTTTTTCATAAGGTTTGCGGCGTTGATTTCTGCGATATCCTTGAACATCCTTCTCTCCTTCCTGCAGGCCCGCATTCCCTGCAATTCCATGATAATCCTAACCAATTTTACATGAATCCCTGGTTTCCTACAAGTGGTTAAAACCGCAAAAGTCAGCGGGCTGGCCGATCTTCTTCCAGCCCGCCAGGCCTGGATTATTCAGGATTGTGCCATTTACGGTAACGTAACCATTACGCCTGCCATGATAGGTTTATAACCTGTACAGCATATCCTTTTTCATCTTATCAGCGACTTCTCTGCCCCTGATCTCGCCCACTATGGCATAGGCAAAGGCCAGCGCGGTGCCCGGACCGCGGCTTGTTATGAAGTTATTGTCCACAGCCACTTCGTCATAAACAACCTGGGCGCCCTGCAGGTACTGTTCAAAGCCGGGATAGCAGCATGCCTTTATCCCGTTCAGAAGTCCCAGTTTTCCCGGGAAGGACGGTCCTGCACATATAGCAGCAACCCTGCCCTTATAGGAACGGTGTTTCTTTAAAAGCTCGGCAAGTTCCACGCTTTTTTCCAGTACCGCCACGCCCTGTCCGCCGGGTATGACGATCATATCATCCAATCCAACAGTTATATCCCTTAACAGCTTGTCGGCTTTTACCCGGATCTTCCGGGCGCTGTCCACATAGTAGTCCTCGGAAACGGAAACCATGAGAGTTTCAATGCCTGCCCTCCTGGCCACATCCACCACTGTGAGGGCTTCAATTTCCTCAAATCCGTTGGCCAACATAACAAGGATTTTCACTGAGATCACCCTTTCATGCCCTGTATTTTCGGATGGGTTTCCCCAGACCCTATTTTAGCATTATGCCCCTTTATTGACCAGTCTACCAGAACAGGCAAACCAGGGGGACGGTTCCTGTGGTTCCCCTCGGTATACCCTGGTGCCATTGCGGGTGGAGAGAGGTAATTATCCGGGGTGTCATTGCGAGGAGCGCGGCGACGAAGCAATCTCGCGCTCCGCCCTCTTAGTAAACTCGTAATGTCATAAACAGGGGACGGCAGATAATAATTATCCTGTGAGCAGGAAAACTAACAGCATAATAGGGGGATCCCGTAAAACAAGGCCGCCTTGCGATAAGGCGCCGAAACATCCCGCGAGAATGAGAAAAGGGCGGCTGCTGTTTGAGCGAAGCGAGTTCAGCCGACCCTCATTCGAGTGGTTGATGTTTCGCAGCCGTGCAGCACAGCGGCCGGGCTTTACGGGATTCCTGCAAACATTTTGATTCTATATTTTCGTACAGTCTGCCGTCCACTGTGTATATCATTGCGAGCGCGGAATCTCTATTACGCGGCAATCTGATTTCGCTGCCTGTAATGAAATTAAAAGGTTCAGGCCTTGACAAAGTATAATTCCCCGCTTTATTATAGATTTGTAATTTGTGCCATGCACATTAAAAGGTGTTTGAATGTCGGTTAGTTACTTGGCTTAATGCAATTGAAAAGAGTTGAAGCCTGGCGTCCGGGTCGTATGGCCCTGTTATTGCTATGCTTCATATCAATTCTTAAGTCAAGGATCAACGGCTTCCATAAAGGTACTTTGCCGTTCTGACTTAACAGGAACGGTTTTTTCATCCCCTTTTTGGATACTGGACCGGCGTTCGTTCAGGCAGTTCTTTTGGCTGCGCCCGTTTCTTTGACGGTGCGCGGCCTTTTTTGTTGGCTTAAGAATTCCCGGAAATTCAAACAAAAAGGAGTGGTTTTATGTGGAGCATTGAAGAAGTTTATACCTTTTCAAGTTTCATAGCAGAAAAAGAATTATTGGAGGTTATCAACCATGAACCAGACTGCGCTCGAAATACTTGAATACCTGACGATTATTGATATGTTGGCAGAATTCACGGTTTCGGAGATGGGACGCAACCTGGTCAGGGCGCTTAAGCCCGAAACCGATGCCGTCATCATCAGGAACTGGCTGATGGAAACAAGCCAAAGCAGGGCGCTCCTGGATAAAGGGGCATCAGTCCCGTTGAGCAACCTCAACGGGATAGGCAAGGTTATTGAAAAGCTGGGCAAGGTGACGGCCTTGCAGCCCGAGGATCTGGCCATTATACGAAATGTACTGGTTGGAGCAGGCCGCATTATAAGCTACATGAAAAGCCGCACCGAACTGGCGCCCCATGTGGCCTCATATGCCGCTTCCATGTTTACGCTGGAAGACCTGGCTTCCGAGATCGACCGCTGTATCCGGGATGGCAGGGTTGATGACAGGGCTTCCCCTGAGCTGGCACGCATAAGAAAAAGGATAGCCCTCGTAGAGGCAAGAATTGCAAGCAAGCTGGAAAGCATCCTGCGATCACCAGCCTGGCAGGACAAACTGCAGGACCAGGTGGTAAGCATCCGCGGCGGAAGCTATGTCATACCGGTCAAACGCGAGCACAAGCGCTCAATTGAGGGCACGGTGGTAGACACCTCGTCCAGCGGTTCCACCGTGTTTATTGAGCCCGAGGCTATACGGATTTTGAAAAATGAACTGAACCTTCTAAGGATTGAAGAGGAGAAGGAGGTATTCAGGCTGCTCTCCTGGCTTACCGGAATGGCGGAGGGATACAGAAGGGAGATCATGATAAATGTCCAGACCATGGCCTATTACGATTTCCTGTTTGCCAAGGCAAAGCTGTCCAACACCATGAAGGCCGTCTGCCCGGAGATCAACGAAGACAGGCGCATAGTGATCATAAAAGGCCGGCACCCCCTCATCGGTGATCATGCCGTTCCGCTTGATTTCCAAATCGGCGAGGATTACCAGGCCCTGATAATTACAGGTCCCAACACGGGAGGCAAAACCGTTGTCCTGAAGACTGTGGGGCTCTTCTGCCTCATGGCCCAGTCCGGGCTCCATGTGCCTGCCGATGCCGGAACAAGCCTGCCGGTTTTCCGGGATATCCTTGCGGACATAGGGGATGGCCAGAGCATCACCCAGTCTTTGAGCACCTTTTCTGCACATATCCGAAATATCATCAGCATCATCCGCTGCGCTGGCCCAGACACACTGGTGATCATCGACGAACTCGGGACAGGAACAGATCCGGCGGAAGGCATGGGGCTTGCAATAGCTGTCATGGAAGAACTGAAGCGAAAGGACAGCATAATACTTGCTACCACCCACTACAGCGAGATCAAGGATTTTGCCGGCCGGACCCCGGGCTTTGAGAACGGGTGCATGCTGTTTGATCCCGACACTCTGATGCCGCTTTATACTTTGAACATTGGCATCCCGGGAGAAAGCAACGCCTTCCTCATCTCCCTCAGGCTCGGTATGGACCCGGAAATCATTTCCCGGGCCCATGAGATCACCTATAAGGAGAAGAAGGTTTACCAGGTCCCCGTGAGGCAGCCTGAACAGGGCGTGGACCGCGATTCCGGCCGGGAAGCTTTCTGCCCCGCCCTTGTAAATGCCGACATGATCGAATACGGCGAAAAAAGCGCCCGGAAGGCCGAACAGCGCCGGGAAGGCCGTAAGAAGGCTGAAAAGCAACGGATAGAATCCCCCTTCAAGGTCGGAGACTGCGTGTTTGTCAGCAGCATGAACCGGACGGGTATCGTATGCGAACCCGAAAACGCACGGGGCGAGGTGGGCGTGCTGATCATGAAGAAACGGTTTCTCATCAGCAGGAAAAGGCTGCGCCCTTTTATAGACGGCAAGGACCTGTACCCCGATGACTACGATATGTCCATAGTCCTGGACTCAAAGGAAAACCGCAAAAAGCGCAGGATTATGAGCAAGAGGCATATGGAAGGCATGACCATCCGGATCTCTGAAGATACTTTTCCGGAATAGTACCGGGGTACGGACAGTCACCGGATTCATAGCGCGAATAAGAACGGGAGGCGAATGGCAGTAATTAAAACGAAGTCACTTACAAAGGTCTTTAAGAGGATAAAAAACAGGAAGGAAGGGTTTACGAGGGGGTGGGTAACTGATGGAGAAGATCATGCGCCATCTTCGCCTTCTTAAGAAGCCGCAAGGATATTATTGCGAAACAGCGGGACGTATCTTGCCACATAATAACAGGCAGGGTCTTGTCTTCCTCCTGGCAAGGCCCTGCCCAATATAAGCAGCATGAAGTGTCCCTATGTTAATGCGCTCAGCAAAGCCCGAATTCCCTGGCCAGTTTTGTAAAGGCCGGCAGGCTTCTTATTATCATGGCCGTGTCATAGCAGTAGGCTATGCGCACATACCCGGGGCAGCCGAATCCTGATCCGGGAACTATGAGCAGGTTGTATTTCTGTGCCGCTGCGCAGAACGCCACGTCGTCCTCGATGGGCGATTTCATGAACAGGTAGAATGCCCCTGAAGGCTTTACGCACTCAAAGCCAACCGAGGTGATATGGTTATACAGGATATCCCTCTTTTCCTGGTAGAACGCAGTATCGACAGCCACGTCCAGGTTGTCGGCCACAACCCTCTGGAAAAGGGCGGGCGCGTTGACGAACCCCAGGGTCCTGTTCAGGGTTATCATGGCGGCCATGAGGGTGTTTACGTCATCAATGCGGCTGCTTACGGCCACATACCCTATTCTCTCACCGGGAAGGGCATGGGATTTGCTGAAGGAGTTTATCACTATGCAGTTTTTGAAGATTGAAAGCATATTGGGTAGTTCAATTCCATCATATACAATGCTCACATAGGGTTCGTCCGAAAGTATGAATATGCTTGTGCCGAATTCTTTTTCCTTCTCCTCAATTACTCTTCTTAACCTTTCAAGGGATTCCCTGCAGTAAACCACACCTGTAGGGTTGTTGGGGGAATTCATGATGAGGCCTTTCGTCTTCGGGGTAATGCTGCTTTCAAGAGCTTCCACATCGATTTGGAAGGTATCCTTCCTGGTCTTTACGATAACCGGCTTTCCGCCGGCATTGTCTATATAGGACAGGTATTCCACAAAGAATGGCGACAGCACGATTACCTCCTCGCCCGGGTTGAGAAGGGCCTTGAGGGCGACATTCATGCCGGCCGCCGCTCCGCACACCATGAGGATATTATCATGGGTAAGCGGCACCCCGCTCTTTTTCTGAAGGTGTTCGGCAACCTTCGCCCGGACGTCCTGGTATCCGGCATTGTTCATATAATGGTGAAGTCCCGGGATCTGGCTGTTTACATACTTTTTTATGGACTCCTGCACCTGGATGGGAGGTTCTATGTCGGGGTTACCCAGGCTGAAATCAAAGACGTTTTCCTCGCCGTATTCGGCCTTGAGCTTGGCGCCAGCCTCAAACATGGCCCGGATCATGGACGATTTACCCAAGCTCGCAACTATCTTCTGGTTAAACATAAGGCATTGCTCCTTTATTGAATTACTCCGCGTTCAAAGAACTTAAAAGGTCATTGAAAAAAGAAAGAGCCGGCTGTATACGCTTATCTTACACCATCTTAGCCTTTCTTTTCAATAAAGAAGCGGGCTTCATGCCCGCATTTTTCTTACAGGTTATACCCGCTCCTGAAGGCCTCAATATTCATATCGACAAACTGGGGCTTTACCGTTTTCCGTATGGAATCAATCCACTTTTCCTTCGGAATGCCTGTCTTTTTGGCCAGGACGCCTATCATAACGACATTAACAGCCTTGATGCTGCCGGCGGCTCTGGCCAGCTCAAGGGCGGGAACAGCCACCACGTTCTTATACTCGGCCTTTATTCTCTCAATGATATTCTCCGGGTACTTCGCCTTCCCTGTTATAACCGGCATGGGATCAATTCTTTGGGTGTTGATTATGATGGACGCGTCCTTTTTCGCGTAATCAATCCAGCGCAGGGCTTCCAACTCCTCAAAGCAAAGCAGGATATCGGCTTCACCTTTCTCTATAACAGGCGAGTGAACCTTTTCCCCCATCTTGACATAGGTTACCACGCTGCCGCCCCGCTGGGACATCCCGTGGACTTCCGACACCTTCACATCAGTACCGGTGCTGATGCCCACATTGCCAAGAATCCTGCTGGTCAGGAGGGTTCCCTGCCCGCCTACTCCAACTATCATGATCGATGTACTACGCATTTTCCCCCACCAAGCCTTTCAAACGCATTAAAACGGCATACTTTTGTACAGAGGTCGCAGCCCACGCAAAGGGCGGGGTCCACTTCAATATGGGTACCCCTGTCCACAACGGCTGGACAGCCCAGGCGCATGCATATCCTGCACCTGGTACATTTATCGGTGTTGATCCTCAATACCCCGCTGAGCTTAACATGTTTAAGCAAGGCGCATGGTCTTTGGAAAATGATCACAGAGGGCTCATCAGCCGCGGTTTCTTCCTTTATGACCCTTTCTGCTTCCGCAAGGTCGAATGGATCGCAGACCCGCACCCTGTCCACACCCACCGCCTGGCATAGCTTCACAAGATCCACCTGGCGGGTGGGCTCGCCCTTGATGGTTAACCCGGTGGCCGGATTATCCTGGTGCCCTGTCATGCCGGTGGTGGAGTTGTCCAGTATTATAACCGTCGAGGTTCCCTTATTGTAGACAATATCGATCAGGCCGGTTATGCCGGAATGGATGAAGGTGGAATCCCCTATAACCGCAACGGTCTTCCGGGCGGCATCCTGCCCCCTGGCCTTTTCCATACCGTGGGCCATACCTATGCTTGCCCCCATGCAAACGCAGGTATCCAACGATTCAAGGGGCGAAAGAGCGCCTAAGGTATAGCACCCTATGTCCCCAGTCACTGTCAGTTTCAGTTTTTTAAGCACATAAAAGATACCGCGGTGGGGGCACCCCGCGCACATGACCGGCGGGCGGACAGGTATCTCTTCATCTATGCTATTGGGCTTTTCCTGCTTCTGACCCAGAACCCGCTCGCGGATCAGGCTGGCGCTGTATTCGCCTATCACAGGCAGCAAGGCCTTACCCTTAACTTCAATGCCCATTCTCAGGCAATTGTTTTCAATAAAGGGCTCCAGTTCTTCAATGACATACAGGGTTTCCACCTGCGCGGCAAACTCCCTGACCAGTTTCTCCGGCAGCGGGTAAACCATTCCCAGCTTAAGGAAGGACGCGTTGCCGAATGCCTCCCTTGCGTACTGGTAAGCTATTCCGCTGGAGATTACACCAATCTTTTTATCTCCCCATTCAATGCGGTTGAGGGTTGTGGCGTCCGAGAACTCCGAAAGCCTTGCAAGCCTTTCCTCTACCGCGACATGGCGCTTTCTTGCCATGGCCGGCATCATGACATACTTGCCCGGGTCCTTTACATAGGGCTTCAGGGGAATGCTATCCCGCTCGCCCAGTTCAACCAGCCCCTGTGAATGGGCAACCCGGGTGGTGAGCCTTACAATGACTGGAGTATCATACTCTTCGCTGATCCTAAAGGCTTCCTTGGTAAAATCCTTACACTCCTGGCTGTCCGAAGGCTCCAGGACCGGCACCTTCGCAGCCCGTGCGATGAGGCGAGTGTCCTGCTCGTTCTGTGAGCTGTGCATGCCAGGGTCGTCTGCCACAAAGATCACCAGTCCGCCGTTCACACCGGTATAGGCTGCGGTAAACAGCGGATCTGCCGCCACATTCAACCCCACATGCTTCATGGCGCATGTGGACCGCGCTCCGCCCACAGAAGCGCCGATGGCTACCTCAAGGGCAACCTTCTCATTTGGGGCCCACTCAGAATAGATTTCGTCATACTTTGCTATGTACTCGGTTATCTCGGTGCTGGGGGTCCCGGGATATGCCGTTGCCACAGTTGCTCCGGCTTCATATACTCCTCTGGCAATAGCTTCATTGCCAAGCATAAGCTTTTTCATTATCCTTCTCCTCACGTGTCTTCCCAGGCACGGGCAGCATAACCGCTCCCCGCATGGACAGCATCATATTGTTTTTACAATATTAAATATTATAGCAGTATTGTTGCTGCAATGTCCAATATGGATGTGGGAAGGACGGGATATGCTATTTATGCCAAATAATATTTTTTATTGCAACAGGATGTTGATGACCAGTTGAGAAAATTTATAATATTACTTCTCATTATGATGTTTATATTTACATCTCATTTATTTGCTGTTGAATACTATTACGGATCTGGAAATTACGTAAGCGCGGCAATTTATAAACCCGCTACTACCGGTACAGTACCGAATATACAGCACGTGTTTCACAGATTATCTATTTTCCTGCCTCTAAACCAGCCGGCACTATGGCGACAGGCTGGTTTTTGCGGAAGCGTACTACATATGGACATATCCGGATGGTAAAAAACAGCTTGTCACGCCTTCTTTAGTGAAACCCGCCGTTAAGGGGAATGAATATCTTTTATTCCTGAGATACCAAGAGCAAACGCGAGTCTATTATGCAGTCTGCGACTACCAGGGGATATATGAAATACCCTCCGACGAGATAAAAGCGAAAGGTAAAATCGATACGCTGGACGAACTGGACATGGATCGCTATTATGACGGGGAGCCCTTGTATTTTCTGCTTGAGATCTATAATGAAGTGCTTGAAAAGTATATTAAATGAAAGACGCAACGGCGCAAAGGCCGGGCCTTCTTGCAATGACGTACCGCTTCGCAACTATCAATGACATCTGTGCCTTCATAATAAAGCCAACAAGTGAGTCGCATGATGATACAAGGAAAGCATACAAAAAACAACAGGGGATTTGCCTGATAGGGGGGCCAGGCAAATCCCCTTTAGTACATTATGATCTTTATTCAAGCGGCAGTTCTTTCTGTATCGAACACCTTGCTTATATGCGCCTTGCTGTATTTCTTCGTCACAAGGCTGACAACGGGCACCACTACGAGGGATGCCAGCATGGCTATAGCACCCAGGCCAGGTACGAACACCTTGCTCATGTCGAAGCCGACTTTCGGAAGCTCGATTGCAAGGCCGATAGCCATCGCCGCAAAGCCGGTGAAGAACCCGGACCAGGCGCCGATTCGCGTTGTCCCCTTCCACAAGAGGCCGTACAGGTAGGGCGCGATGAACATTCCCGAAATCACACCCCAGGACAGCGCCATAAGCGCGACAACGGTGGGATTCTGCCAGATGGCCATAAAGTATGACAGAACCACGAAGATAAAGCAGAAGAAGCGCATCAGCAGCACATTCTTCTTTTCTTCAATGTTCGGCTTTATAAATCCCTTTACTAGGTCTATGGAAATCACTGAGCTTGAGACCAGGACCAGCGATGACAATGTGGACATGGACGCCGACAGCATCAGTACGATTATAATTCCCAACAACACATCGGGCAGCGCATTTTCAAGCATTACCGGAACGATCATATCCACGTTGTTGCCAGGCATCTGGTTATCAAGCATAACCCGCCCGAAAGCCCCTGTAAAGTATGCGCTGCCACCGATGATCAGCGAGAAAAGCGTGGAGATTACGGTCCCCCGCTTTATGGCTTTTTCGTCCTTTACGGTATAAAACTTATGGAGCATCTGCGGAAGACCCCAGGTACCGAGGCTGGTGAGCAGAACCACAGCTGCCAGGCTCAGGGGCGCAGGGCCAAAGGCTTTGGCCAGGCCGCTGTCGATGGAGGAAAGCTTGGTGATACTCTGGGTCAGCCCGCCCACATTGGGATGGGTCAGTATGTACACCACCATCATAATGGACCCGCCGATCATGATGACCCCCTGGATCAGATCGTTGAGGGCGGTGGCAACATACCCTCCAAGAATGAGATACAAGCCGGTGACGGCGGTCATTATAAGTATTATAGTGTTCATAGGAAGCCCGAAGGCACTCTCGAACATGTAGCCCAAGCCTTTGTAAATAGAGGCGGTATAGGGCACCAGGAACACAAAGATCACAACAGCGCTGACCACCTTCATGCTCACGCTGTCATACCTGGCCGCGAAAAACTCCGGCATGGTGGAAGCGTTCAGCTTATGGGTCATGACCCGTGTCTTTTTGGCCATGATGATCCATGGGAGAAGGCAGCCGATGATGGCATTCCCGATACCGATCCAGGTAGCCGATAAACCATAGCTCCATCCAAACTTCCCGGCGTAGCCAACAAACACCACGGCCGAAAAATAGGAGGTACCATAGGCAAACGCGGTTATCCACGCTCCCATCCTTCTGCTTCCCAGAAAGAAATCATTGACTCCATGAATCCTTTTTCTGCTGTAAATGCCGACACCAATCGTGACGAGGATAAAAAGCACAAGAAGAATAATCTTAACAGTCATGACAAACTACCATCCTTCCATACTGCAAGATTGAGATGTTCATTCCATATAAAAATGAAACCTCCGTACTGCCTTGATGCGGAAATTCCGCATTCCTGCTCTACCTATTATACATTATTATTACGCGTTGTAAAGAGTGCTTTTGCGGAAACCGGGCAAGGCGCTCCCATCAGCCAAGCTTCACAATAGTTACCCCGGTTTCTCCCTCGCCGTATTTTCCGGACCTGAATGACTCAACCTGACCGTGTTTGCGAAGAAGCCCGGCGATTGCCTTTCTCAGCGTGCCGGTGCCCTTGCCGTGGATCAGCGTAACCTCGTGGAGCCCGGCGATTACTGCATCATCGATATATTTGTCCACCCTGTCCAGGGCTTCCTCGACATTAAGGCCTCTCAGGTCGAGTTCCAGCCCGATGGGTGACGCCTTGACGCCGGCCGTACCGACCCTCTGCATCTTTACAAGGGCTTTTTGCTGTTCGTCCACCCGGGACAGCTGTGTCACATGGACATTGACCTTCATTATACCCGCTTGAACCAGCACTTGCCCATCCCCGTCAGGTTCTTCCAGTACGGTCGCCTTCTGATTGAGACTTAGCAGCATCACGGTCTCACCGGGCTTCAGGTCCTTGGGCGGCTCGGCATGGCTGGCCCTGGTACCAATTCCATCCATATAGGACGATTCCAGATTGTCGAGCTTTCGCACACCGGCCCTGGCCTCCATGAGCTCTTTCGTGCTGTTTGGCCCAAACCCTTCTTTTTCCAGAGTTTTTAGGCGTTCCAGGACTTCCTCCGCCTCATACCTGGCCTCGTTGATGATCGCCCGGGCCTCCTCCCTGGCATTGGCGATTATGCGGTCCCGCTCCCTGTTTATCTTCTGCTGTTCTTTTTCCGCCTCGCGCCTGATCTCCTCGATTCTTCGCCTTAAGGCTTCGGCCTCTTCCTTTTCACGCTCGGCCTGGGCCCTGCTTCTCTCTATATCAGACAGCACGTCCTCAAAGCGGATGCTGTCCTGGGACATAAACTCCTTTGCCCTGTCAATTACATCCCTTTTAAGGCCCAGCCTTTCTGATATGGCAAACGCGTTGCTCTTTCCAGGAACGCCCACCAGCAGCCTGTAGGTGGGCCTTAAGGTCTCCACATCAAACTCACAGCAGGCGTTTTCCACCCCCGGGTTCTTCATGGCATAGATCTTAAGCTCGCTGTAGTGGGTGGTGGCGATGGTACGGATCCCCCTTCCGGTCAGGCCGTCCAGGATGGATATGGCCAGTGCCGCCCCCTCGGTGGGGTCGGTTCCTGCGCCCAGTTCATCGAACAGGACAAGGCTTGATTCATCGGCCTCGGCAAGAATCTTGACAATATTCTTCATGTGGGACGAGAAGGTGCTCAGGGACTGCTCTATGCTCTGTTCATCACCTATGTCGGCAAACACATTTCCAAATATTCCGAATTCGCTGCCTTCCTTGACGGGCAGATGCAGCCCGGCCTGGAGCATCAGCACAAACAAACCGACCGTTTTCAGTGTTACGGTTTTCCCGCCGGTATTCGGACCGGTGATCACAAGGGTGGTAAACCTGTGCCCCAGTTCGATATCTATGGGCACAACGGTCTTCCTGTCAAGGAGCGGGTGCCTCCCTTGCAGGATCTTTATTACCCTTGAAGAGGATATCCTGGGGCATACGCAGCTGAGATCCCTTGAGAGCTTCGCCTTGGCGAACATGAAATCCAGCCTGGATACGATCTCCACGTTGGTTTTCAGTAAGTCCGCAATCCTGGCTACCATTCCGGTAAGCTCCATCAGAATTCTTTCGATCTCCTGCTGCTCCCTGATAACCAGCGACTTGATCTCGTTATTGGTTTCAACAACCGACAGGGGCTCTATGAACACAGTTGCCCCGCTGGCGGACATATCATGGATCAGGCCGGGAACCATTGACTTGTATTCCTGCCTGACAGGGATGACATACCGGTCGCCGCGCATGGTCACAACGGCATCCTGCATGAACTTCCGGTAATCCGCCGACCTGATTATGGCGTTAAGCTTGTCCTTGATGCTGTCCTGCTTCTGCCTTATGCTTCTCCGGATGGACGCAAGGGACGGGCTGGCATGATCCGAAATCTCATCTTCGCTTACGATTGCCCGTGAAATCGCATCCTCCACTTCCCGGGAAGGCGCGATCATTCTTCCCATCTCCAGCGCAAGGTTGCCTTCCCAGTCGGAGGGCACATCATTGGTAAGGTACTGCTTTAAGATACGGCAGCACCTGAGCATGTCGCCTATCTTTAAGAGCTCGGGTATCCCGAGCACGGCGCCGATCTCCACGCGCTTTATGGAAGGTCTGATATCATGGACCCCTCCGAATGGCGCCTCGCCCTTCCTCCACAGGTATGCGGCGGCATGGTTGGTTTCCATTAGCCTGTATTCCACTTCCCGCGGATCCGCCGATGGGATCAGCGCTTCGGAAAGGGAACGGCCTAACCCGGAGGCTGTCCTTTCGCTCAGCATCTTTATGATCTTGTCATATTCAAGCAATTTAAGCGCCCTTTTATCCATAAGCATCTCCTTTATTCCCGCAAAGACCGCGCTTTCAGATCTGTCATGCAATCCTACCCGCAAAAGCGGCCGGCATTGCCGTTCCTGATTAAATTTCAGGCCAGGCAAGAATACCGGCTATCGCCTTTTTATCCTGGGCGCTATTTTCTCAGTATAAAAGCCAATCCACAAGGTAAAAATCCAGTCGTAAAGCAGGAACAGGACCTGGAGAACCGCCCCCGCGGCCGGAACTCCCCATCCCCTTGTAAGTGTTTCAGGAAGGAATGTTTTGGCCAGGCTCCAGGCCGGCCAGAGAAAAAGGTTGAACGCGCAGAGCTTTAGAAGGATCTCGAGCCATACCTTGCGAAGGCCTTCTATGTGGTATTTGAGCAGGGTGTAGATGCCGAAAAAAGCGATATAGGGTACGACGCTGAGCTTTTCGGGAACGGCTACAAAGCCCGCCAGGCTGGTTACAACATAACCAGCCCAGCCAAACTGTATGCCGCATTCAAGGTTAATCACCGACAGCACGAACGCGGCTAGAACATAAAACCCCAGTCGCCCTGTCGGCGCTATGGACTCAAGAACCAGCGCGATTATGACAATGGCCGACAGAATCCCCGTCAATGCCAGCTTCCTTGTGTTCCCTGATGCGCGTTCAGCCGACAACTCCATTCCTCCGAATGATAATGATCAGTTTAACTAACAATGGCCTTTAGCAGCATCTTATCAAGTCCCCGCCCATGCACTCGCAGCAGCAGTCGGCAAACCACAAGGCTCCGCATATCTGGCACATGTCGTTATCTCTCCGGTACATGCCATGATGGTATGGATTCTGTCTGTAACCGTAGTATTGGTTGTTAAGGCTGTTCAGCGCGTTCCTGTACTCGTAATTGGTGGGGTCCATGTTCACTGCCCTTTGTATGTTGGTATAACCCCTGTCATACCAGCCCCTTCTTAAGAAAACCAGCCCCTGGAGGTAATACCAGTTTGCATTGCGGACACGCATCCTGTCCAGGATCCGTTGCGCCTCGTTGAGATTGCCGCTGTTTATATGAGCCCGGACCTGTCTTTCCAATTCAGACTCGTCCGCGTACTCCTGCCGGGCCTGATAATGGCCGCTCTGCTGGCTTTGATGCTGGGCCCGGTAGGATCCGCCCCGGGAAGCATTGCTGCTTTCATGGCCATATGATTCGCTCTGATACTGGTAAGCTCCCCCCGCGTTCTTCATGAGATATTCGTAAGCCTCGTTGATCTCCCGCATCTTTTCATCGGCAAGATCAGCGAGAGGATTGTTGCGGTACCTGTCGGGATGGTATTTCTTTACCAGTTCCCTGTATGACCTTTTTATCTCGTCATAACTGGCTCCCTCTTTGACCCCCAGAACCTTATACGGATTCTTTCTCATGCTTCTTGCATCTCCCCTGTAAAACCTTGTCAGTCTTCACAATAAAACCCGAATATATAATGTTATCAAGAATTCCTGTGTTCTTCACCGCTCCCAGGAGCGCGTAGGCTTTTTCACACTCGCTTAAAGAGTAAGTCAGGCTAAAGTCCAGTCTTTCCTTAATTTTTGCCCTGAATTCATCAAGGTCTCCGCCATCGTATTGAAACTGCGTCACGATAGGGTTATAGCTTCGGGACTTGATGTCCTTTTCCAGATCATCCCACGCGTCCAGTATGTAAATCCATTTTCCGATATTGTAACCCAACCAGCCCAGCACCTTGCGCCTGTCTTCACTTTCCACATATGGGCACTGGAAAACCTCGCGCATGATATTGGCAAAGGGTTCGGCCGCTTCATCAAGGGAAGGGCATTTTTCTTTCTCCAGCCTGTCCAGCTCACCCAGAAGGCTTTTTATCCTTTCGGTTTTTTCGCCGTACCGCTTTGCGGCTTTTTTAAAGGCGCCACTGAAAGCCGCGGAGCCGAAAGCTCCCAACAGGTTTTTCTCATCAGTCCATTTATCCCTTAAATTATAATACGTTAAAACTATGTTCATGTCTGCCGCATAGTCAATAAATCGATTGTGCCTGATGACACAGCGTTTTCTGATGGGATGGACGATGCAGCGTTCAATCTTTCCATCGGGCATTTCACCACTTATGGAATCCAGCAGGACAGCAAGAAATGCCAGGTCGTAGTTTAAAGACAACCTGGACACCTGGCCGTACCTTTTGCCCATGCTCTTGCAAACACCGCAGTAATAGCCCCGGAAAAGCTCGAAATCACGGATCTTCAATTCGGGCTTGTCAGGCTCAACATAACCGAACATTCAGCACCTCAATCCTGCTTCGCGGAAGCATCGGTCTTTTGAGCCTCTTTCGCGCTCTTATCAAAGCTGACGCCCTGCACATGTATGTTTATGGCACTGACATGCATGCCTGACATGCCTTCTACCGCGGACTTGACACGTTCCTGGATCTTCCAGGCCACATCCGGAATTCTGGCTCCGTAATCCACCACGATATAGAAGTCTATGACTACTCCCTTGTCGGTAATATCCACCTTGACGCCCTTGGATGATGTCCTGCGTCCCAGTACTGAGGATATATTATCCGCTATACCGGAACTCATGCTTGACACACCCTCTACTTCACTTGCCACCGTATGAGCGATAACCGTAATGACATCGGGTGATATCTTGATCTCGCCAACATCCTGCGAAGTATCCAGGCTGAGTTCATTTTCGTTCATACGGGTACCTCCGTTCATTCCGGTCCCCCCGGATGGCGCCATCCTGGAAAGAACCATGATACTCTCTCAGGCATTTTTCAATGCGCCACATGTTATAATTATTATACCTTCTCCGATTTTTCATTGCAACTTTGCGCCCCTCCCCGAATATCTATTACCGAATCCTGTTTATCAGAGCGGACATGAAGGATCACGGCAGCCTGTACAGAAAATGTGTTGTTTATATTTTCCCGGCATTGGCGCTTATGCTGGCCCTCTATGCGAAGGAAACTTCGGAAGCGGCAAGGGATGCCATTTATCTGTGCCTGGACGTGGTGATACCCTCACTCTTCCCATTCTTTGTCCTGTCGCGCCTTACCGTGCCCTTTTTGAAGAGCTTTTCCTGCCCCAGGCACCTGAGGCGTCTTATTCAGGGTCTTACAGGCCTTCCCTGTTATGTGCTGCCCGCTATTGTCCTTGGGTATCTCAGCGGCTATCCTACTGGCGCTAAGCTTGCCAGGGATATGCTGGATGAAGGGTTCCTGGACTCTAGCCAGGCTTCAAGGGTAATTGCCATCGCCAATAACTGCAGCCCGCTGTTCATTATTGGCACCGTGGGCGCCGGCCTGTTCAGGAGCATACGGATCGGCTTCATCCTGCTGGCTGTTCACTGGGTATCCGGGCTCCTGGCCGCATTGGCGCTGAACCTTCTTTTGAAAAAAAGGCGATCCCAGGCAAACGCTGGAACAGTTGTCTTCCAGGGCAGCAGAATTGAGAATAAAAACAATAGGGGCATCGCTGCCCTCATCCCGGGGGCTATTGAGGATGCCGCCGTTTTGTCACTCAAGGTTTCAGGCTATATCGTACTGTTTGCCGTACTGTCCGAACTCATGCATAAAACAGGATTCTTCAGCCTTGTGGCCAACGCGCTTTCGGCGATTCTTCCCGGAAGCCTTGCTGGAAATACCATCTCAGCCCTGCTTAGGGGAATCATGGAGATCGCTTCGGGATCCAGCGCCATCGCCTTAACGGTCAATTCGCCGGTTATAGTGCAGCTTTCCCTGGTCTCCTTTATCTGCGGATTCGCGGGGTTCTCGGTACATACCCAGGTCATGGGGATAATGAAGGGAACCAAAAGCCGGTATGGGGTATTTTTGCTTGGAAAAGCCCTCCACGGTATCATTGCCTGCATACTAACCATTGCTGTCTTAAAGCTGCTTCCGGTAAGCCTTGCGGCATCCGGCTTCAGGCCGGCGATAACGGGTATTCCCCCCGATTTCAGGATATTCACCATCATGACGCTGATTATGGCTCTTCTGGCAAGCCCATATGAAAATGGCGGAAGAATCCGCCATCCTGATAAATCATAAAGAGAGATGATACCTATGTACTATTTAAGTTCCTGCCTGTTCATCTTGATAATGTCCAGTGTTTCGTCCAGGATTTCTTCCACCTTGCCAAGTATGTTGTCGGCATACTCCCTGGTGCCGAGGCGTATCTCCCGCGCGTTCTTCTTCGCGTTGGATATGATAACTTCGGCCTGTTCATAAGCCTTCTTTGTTATCTCGTGCTCATCAACCAAGGCCGCTATCCGGCTTTCCGCGTTATCCAATATGTTTTCGGCTTCCTGCTTGGCTTCGGTGATAATGCGCGCCTTTTCCTCCACTATCCTCTTGGCCTGCTTCATATCATCAGGAAGCCTTAAGCGGATTTCCTGAATGATCTCAAGCATCTCGTCCCGGTTGACAACGCATTTCCCTCCGGAAAAAGGGATACCAGTCCCGCTCTCGATTATTTCCTCCATCTGTTCTAAGAGTTCCAAAAGCTCCATCATTCAGCCACCCGCCTTTTAAATTTTTCATATATATAAGGAGCAATGGAATGAGGAACATAATCCTCTATCCCGGCACCAATCCTCGCAAGCTCTCTGACAACGCTGGAGCTTAAGAAACAGTTGTCGATACTGGTCATCATGAACAGGGTATCGATCTCATTGTCCAGCTTCCGGTTCAGCAGGGCCATCTGCATCTCATATTCAAAATCCGAAACAGCCCGCAGGCCTTTGATAATGGTTTTGGCATTGACGCTCCTCATGAAATCGACCAGGAGACCGGAAAAGCTGTGTACCTCGATGTTTTTCCTGTCCCCGATAGCCTCTTTCAGCATCCTGATACGCTCTTCCATGGTAAACGTCGAGGTCTTGCTATGGTTCACAAGCACGGCCACAATCAGCTTATCGCATATCTTCGAAGCCCGCTCAATAATATCCATATGTCCGTTTGTTACCGGGTCAAAGCTGCCGGGGTAAACAAGTAGTTTCAAGTCTTATGCCTCCCCATCCTCGCTATTCATGACATAAAAGGTAAAAACAGTGTCTCCGTAATGCTTCGAACGAACCTTTCCCAGCCTCCCAATCCTGTCGGGCAGGGGTTCGCTCTCGATATGCTCCACTGCAATCAAACCATTTTCGATTATTATATCATTTTCTACGATCATTTGCAGTGTTTTACAGACAAAATTTCGTGAATACGGGGGATCCAGAAATATAATGTCGAATTGCCGTCCCTGGAAAGCAAGATCCAGGATGGCTTTACAAGCGTCCGACCTGATCACCCGCGCCTTGCCGGTCATTCTTGTCCTCTCTATATTCTCCTTGATTATCTCGGTGCATATTCTGCTGTTATCCACAAAAACGGCAAAGTCGGCCCCCCGGCTCAGTGCTTCAAGCCCCAGGCTTCCTGAACCCGCGAACATATCCAGCACCTGGGTACCCGGGATATAGGGCTGAAGGATGGAGAAAACCGACTCCTTTACCCGGTCCAGCGTGGGCTTTGTTTTTTTTGTGGGAGGGACCTTTATAGGGATTCCACCCGCAATTCCAGATATAATCCTGACCATGTTTCCGCCGCCTCTTTTAGAATCGGTCCATTTTAGTTCATGGACAAATCCTTTAGTTTTTTCCTGACTATAAGTTCCACCCTCCTGGCCAGAGGCCGCCATGCCTCGTCCTTTTCAAGAAGGTTTTCGGATACTATCTGTTTGGCAGCCTTCTGCACATCCTTTAGAACATCCATATCGCGATAAAGGTTGGCAATCCTGAACTCGGGAAGGCCGTGCTGCCTTACTCCAAAGACATCGCCAGGACCCCTCAGTTCAAGGTCTTTCTCGGCAATGGCAAAACCGTCGTTTGACATCGCCATGATCTCCATCCTCTGCCTGGAGATATCGCTACTGCTCTGGTTGAACAGGATACACCAGGACTGGTATTGTCCTCTTCCCACCCTGCCCCTTAGCTGGTGCAGCTGGGCGAGGCCGAAGCGCTCCGCGTTTTCTATGACCATAATACTGGCGTTGGGAACGTTAACCCCAACCTCGATGACAGTTGTGGAAACCAGGACATCCAGCTCGCCGTTGGAAAACCGCCTCATGATGCCTTCCTTCTCGGCGCTTTTCATCCTGCCGTGTATCAGCCCTACACGAAGTCCTTTTAACGCGTCATCCCTTATCTTCTCAACCAGGCCTGTGGCCGATTCAACATCCATAGCCTCGGATTCCTCCACCAGCGGGCAGACAATATATGCCTGGCGGCCCTCGGCGATATTCTTGCGAATAAACTGGTAAACCCTCTCCCTCATGCTTTCATCCACAACGTATGTCTTGACGGGCTTTCTGCCGGGAGGCAGGCTGTCCACAATGGAAACGTCCAGGTCGCCGTAAAGCACCAGGGAAAGCGTCCGGGGAATGGGTGTGGCCGTCATTACAAGGAGATCAGGGTTTTCACCCTTTTGGGACAGCCTGGCACGCTGCCGGACGCCGAACCTGTGCTGCTCGTCTGTTATCACAAGCCCAAGATTACCGAAAATTGTACTGTCCTCCAGGACCGCATGGGTGCCTATAAGGACATCCAGCCGGTTCTCGCTTGCCTCCTTCTTGATGGCTTCCTTCTCCTTCTTTTTGAGGCCGCCTGTAAGGAGTCCAACCTTAATATCGAACTTTTCAAACAGCAGGGCAATAGTACGGTAATGCTGCTCGGCAAGGATCTCGGTGGGAACCATGAACGCGCTCTGGTAGCCCGACGAGGCAGCGATATACATGGCCAGTACCGCCAGGATGGTCTTGCCCGAGCCCACATCTCCTTGTATGAGCCTGTTCATCCTTCTTCCTGATTCCATGTCGGCCCGTATTTCTTCAAAAACCCTTTCCTGGGCGGGAGTGAGCCTAAAGGGCAGGGCATTTAAAAGCGGGCTTATATCCACCGAAGAAATAACGATACCGCTTTGGCCGCTGTTCGTGCCCTTTATGGAGAAAAGCCCCAGTTGGAGCAGCAGCAGTTCTTCAAAGACAAGACGTCTTCTGGCCATCTCCATGTTTTCCATGCTGGTGGGAAAATGGATCTGTTCGTAGGAGAAGGCCGCTTCGGCCAGCCGGTATTGATGGCGGAAACCTGTGGGCAGTATGTCCACAATATTACCCGATACCGCGTTAAGGGCATTGCGCAGGATTTTGCGGAGTATGTTCTGGGTGATGCCCTTTGTCAGGGGATAGACCGGCACGATGCGCCCGGTTAGGTTCCCCGACTGCTCGGCATCCTCAAATACGGGGTTGTGGATCTCAACCCGGGACCCCACACGCTTGACCGTACCGAAAAAAACATATTCACGGGATATGTCTATGTTCTGTTTTACATAGCCCTGGTTGAACCATGTCACGTTCATGAATGACGCGCCGTCGGTTACCATGGCTTTCTGAATGCTCAGGTTTCTCCTGGGACGGGTTTCGGTGATACCTGTGACGAAGCGGACCCTCACGGTTATGGGCTCACCGTCCGCCGCTTCCAGTATGGGCTTGAACACCGACCTGTCTTCATAATCCCTGGGAAAGTAATGGATGATGTCCCCCACGGTGAAAAGCCCAAGCTTCGAAAACAGCTTAGCCCGGTTTTCACCAACACCCTTCACGTATTTGAGCGGCGAGTCAAGATACCTGTTATCATATTCGGACATGAACCATTCTCCCGTATACCCTAAAGTTGAAACAGTGTGAAATCATTGATTTCACACTGTTTCAATATCCTAACTATACCATATTTGACGAAGCTGTTAAAGGCTTATACCCAGTGGCCTTCACCCGGAGCTTCCGGCTTTTATTATGCGCATGGCGTTCAGAACCGCAAGAAGGGCAACGCCCACATCGGCGAAGACTGCCTCCCACAGGGTGGCCAGCCCGCCTGTGGCCATGGCCAGAAACAGGATCTTGACCCCCAGTGCCAAAACGATGTTCTGGAATACGATGCGTCTTGTTTTCCTGGCAATGGCGACAGCGTCGCAAAGTTTTCCGACCTCGTCATTCATGATGACAATATCCGCCGCTTCTATAGCTGCGTCAGAACCGATGCCACCCATGGCTATGCCTATATCGGCCCTGGAGATAACCGCGGCATCGTTGATTCCGTCTCCCACAAACACCACCGGCCCGGACCCTTTCTTTTCATCGATGATACTCTCCAGCACCGTTACCTTGTCCTGGGGAAGAAGCTGATGATGCACCCTGCCAATCCCCAGGCGCCCCGCCGCATAATGGGCTGCTTCCCTGACATCCCCGGTTAGGAGCACAGTATCATGAATCCCCATGGCCCGCAGGCTTTCCATGGCTGATACAGCGTCGGGCTTTAAGGTGTCTTCCATATCGATTCTCCCTGCGTAAACCCCGTCCACGGCAACATAGAGCGACGTTCCGGCCGAAGCTCTTTCTTCCACCGAAATTCCATGGTCCTCCATCAATCTTCTGTTGCCGCAGAGAACCTGTTTTCGGTCAACCCTGGCGCGGACGCCCTTTCCCGGTATCTCAGCGTGGTCGTCCATCCGGGCAGGATCGGGATTTTCACCGTACCTTTCGAGGACCGATCGCGCCAGCGGATGGGTGGAATAGCTCTCGGCACAGGCCGCATAGTGAAGCACCTCCTGCCCTGTGAATCCCTGGCGCGGCACTATGCCTGTCACCCGGAATACGCCGGTGGTCAGCGTCCCGGTTTTATCGAACACCATGGTGTCGGTCCTGGCCAGGGCTTCCAGGTAGTTGCCTCCCTTAACCAGTATGCCCCGCCTGGACGCGGCTCCGATCCCGCCGAAAAAGCCCAGCGGGATGGAGATCACCAGGGCGCAGGGGCAGGAAATTACAAGGAACACGAGAGCCCTGTACGCCCACTGGCTGAAGGGAGTATTGGTAAAAAGCGGCGGAAGTATGGCTAGCATTGCCGCAAGCCCGACAACAGCGGGAGTGTACTTTGCGGCGAAGCGCGTTATAAACCGCTCGGTGACCGCTTTTCTGCCCGACGCGTTCTGCACCAGTTCCAGGATCCTGCTGACAGTGGAGTTCTCATAGCTCTTTGCCACTTCCAGGGTTAACACCCCGGACTGGTTGATGCTTCCCGAAAGCACCTCGTCCCCTTCCTGGACATCTTTTGGCAGGGATTCACCCGTAAGCGGAGAGGTGTCCACCGATGAATATCCCTCCAGCACCCTGCCGTCAAGCGGGACCCGTTCGCCGGGGAAGACCATGATCCTGTCACCCGGCCTTACATTGGCCGGTGATACTTTTTCCGGACCGCTTTCTGTCATTATGTTGGCATACTCGGGCTTGATATCCAATAGTTTCCTGATAGATCTTCTTGACCGGTCAACGGCATAATCCTGGAACATCTCCCCGACCTGGTAGAACAGCATAACCGACGCGCCTTCGGCATACTCGCCCAGGATAAAGGCCCCTATGGTAGCGATGGTCATTAAAAAGTTCTCGTCAAACACCCTGCCCCTGAGGATATTCCGGAAGGACTTCGCTATAACCTGTCCTCCGAAGATAAGCCAGGCCATTATAAACAGAAGGGTTTCCGGCCAGCTTTGCTCAGGAAGGATAATCGCGGCTATAAAGATCACAAGACCTATTATGTAAATGACTATGCGCCTTCTGAAAAGCATTCGGTAGTCATTTTCGGCTGCCTCGGTATCATTTATGCAGCAGCCTGGCTCTATGTCGGAAATAATGGATTCTATGCGTTCCCGTATACCATTGGCATCCTGATCATTGTTTATTTCCACATAGAATTTTGAGTTGGCAAAATCAAGGCGCGCTGAAGCCACACCCTCCATCTTTCGAACGGCTGTTTCTATTTTATTTGCGCAACCGGCGCATCCAAGCCCTGTCAAGTTCCACTGGTGCCTGGTAGTTTCCATGTTGTTTCCTCCGTTACTGCCAAATATGCTGCCGGGTCATTCCATGATATGTTCCATGCCCAGCTCGAATATTTTCTTGATATGGTCGTCGTTGAGTGAATAATAAACGGTTTTACCCGATTTCTTATACCGCACCAGCCGGGAATTTTTAAGAACCCTCAATTGATGGGATATGGCCGACTGGCTCATGTTCAGAAGGTTTGCTATGTCACAGACACACATGTCCGCTTCAAAGAGAGCCCAGATTATCTTTATACGTGTTGAATCACCGAAAACCTTGAAGAATTCTGCAAGGTCATAAAGCAGTTCTTCATCGGGCATCTTATGCTTTACTTCCTCCACGAGCTCTTTATCAACCACAGGCTGGTTCTGCAGGTTCCTGCTTTCATTCCCTATCTCCATGGTCTCACCCCTCCGCATTACGGTTGAACATATGAACACATGTTCACATGTTAATTATAATACTACCTGTAAGCCATTGCAATAGTTTTGTGGAAAAAGAATCCCGGAGGTGATTGGAAATCTTAAAATATCATGATAAAACGACTGGTTTATTTCTCACCTAATTATCAGGCTGAATATTGGATTGGTTTTTTTATTTTAAACATTATACAGAGATTTAGTAATAATGCTCATCCGGCCCAAAGGATACTCAATATGCCTTCAGGTATATATTGCTTATTGTTGCCGGTATACCATAATACTTTACTGTTATACTCTATTGATACATATCGTTGCAACGTAATTGGGAATAAGCAATAATTGGGGCATAGAATTCAAAAGAGCGGATTTCTCCGCTCTTTTTATTGAACACTTTTATTTTATTACTTTGTATCAACGCCGTTCATGTAAACGATGAGGTCGATGAGCTTGTTGGAATAACCCCACTCGTTGTCATACCAGGCTACCAGCTTAACGAAGTTGGGATTCAGGGAAATACCTGCCTTGGCATCGAAAACAGAGGTGCGGGCTTCGCCGATAAAGTCGGAAGATACAACAGCGTCTTCGGTGTATCCTAGAATGCCCTTGAGCTCGCCATCTGCGGCTTTCTTAACTGCAGCGCAGATTTCTTCGTAGGTGGCTGCCTTCTCAAGGCGGCAGGTGAGGTCGACAACCGAAACATTCAGTGTAGGAACCCTGAAGGACATACCGGTCAGTTTGCCGTTGAGTTCGGGAATAACCTTCCCAACAGCCTTGGCAGCGCCGGTGGATGAAGGAATGATATTGCCAGCGGCAGCGCGTCCGCCTCTCCAGTCTTTCTTGGAAGGACCGTCAACGGTCTTCTGGGTGGCTGTTGTGGCATGAACGGTGGTCATGAGGCCTTCAACAATACCGAAGTTCTCATGGATAACCTTGGCAAGGGGAGCCAGGCAGTTGGTGGTGCAGGAAGCGTTGGATACGATGTCCATATCCTTTGTATAGGTCTTGTTGTTAACACCCATTACAAACATGGGAGCATCCTTGGAAGGAGCTGAAATAACAACCTTCTTGGCTCCGGCCTTGATATGGGCACTTGCCTTATCGGTGGTTGTGAATACACCGGTGGATTCGATGATGTATTCGGCACCGCATTCCTTCCACGGAATATCCGCGGGTTCCATGCAGGCATAAACGCTGATTGCGTTTCCGTTAACAACCAGTTTGCCGTCCCTGATTTCGATGGTTCCCTTAAACTGCCCATGAACAGTGTCATACTGAAGCATGTACTTCATGTATTCGAGGTCGATAAAGGGGTCATTGATTCCGACTACTTGTACGTCCGGGTTGTTACAGGCAGCCCTGAAAGCCAAGCGGCCAATCCTGCCGAACCCGTTGATACCAATTTTAATTGCCATGGTTCTTACCTCCTGAAATCGTGAATTTGTTAAGTTAATCACAAAGATTATTAAGTATTATATGTCAAAATGGTGAACATTTCAAGTACGGATTACAGGGGTTATGACAAAAAACCCCGGCCGTCATTTGAAAAGTTAAATTCCACCCCTCCCAGAGCATCATGTAGAAATAACATTTTCAAAAACAAAAGTGGAAGTAAGTTTTACATAGCGATATGATAGCCTAAGGTGGTGCCTCTTTTGGAGGCGAATTATGGAAAACAGACGTAAACATCTAACCTATGATGAAAGGCTCATTATTGAACAAGGATTGGGGGAAAGAGATTCATTTAAAGGAATTAGTCGCAAACTTGCCAAAGCCCCATCTACAATTGCAAATGAAGTAAGGAATCATGTTCAGTTCAGGAAGACAGGCTGTTATGGACAGGCCTTCAATGACTGTATGATTCGGAAAGACTGTACCATTCGGTATCTTTGCGGCAGGAGGACGTGTAGGCGTAACTGTTGCTTTTGTTCGTCCCGCTCGTGTACGACCTTATGTTCCCTGTATCGCAAGGAAATATGCCAAAGACTTTTAAAACCTCCCTATGTTTGCAATGGATGCGAGGATAAAACATCCTGTACGCTGGAGAAGAGGATTTACTCAGCGGCGAAAGCACAAAAGTAATACGAACAAGTACGCTCTGAATCACGACAGGGAATACAACTCACTGAAGAAGATGCTTTAGGGCTGGATGCTCTTATCACTCCACTGATTAAGAAGGGCCAGTCACTCCACCATATATGCGTTAACCATATGGATGAAATCATGGTTGATGAACTTACCTTGTACAATTATGTGGACATGGGCCTCTTTAGGGCAAGAAATATTGATATGCCGCGTGTTGTACGGATGGGGAAACGAAAAAAGAAGAAGGTCCAGTTCAAGGTGGATAAAAAGTGCCGGATCGTTCGTACTTATCAGGATTTCCTTAAGTTCATGGAAGAACACCCAGGGGTTCCTGTTGTGGAAATGGATTCACTTGAGGGAAGAGTAGGTGGAAAGGTGCTGTTGACATTGCATTTTACCGTACCTCAGCTCATGCTTGCATTTATTCGGGATGCCAATACTTCTCAATCTGTCATTGACATATTCAACCGGCTCTATAGAGAACTTCAACCTGCTGTTTTTTGCGAACTGTTTCAAGTATTGCTTGGGGATAACGGCAGCGAGTTTTCCAATCCGAACTCCATTGAATTTGATGCAGAAGGAATGCGCAGGGCATGGGTTTTCTACTGTGATCCTCAAGCCCCATACCAGAAAGGTGCTGCTGAAAACAACCATACACTAATCAGGCGTATTATCCCTAAAGGAACATCACTTGACGGTTTTACACAGGAAGACATAACCCTTATGATGAACCACATTAACTCCTACAGAAGACCGAATTTGGGGAATAAATCTCCTTGTGATATCTTCACCTCCCTCTATGGCGAAGATGTTCTAAAAAAGATGGGTGTAGAGTCCATCCCACCGGATGAGGTTACTCTTCACCCATCTCTCCTCAAATAACTACTAAACAAAGAGGCACCACCTGCCACTCAATAAAGCTTCACCCAGGGTGGAATTTACTCTTGCAAAAAAGTCAGCTAAAATTTCACCCTTGTTTGCTATGCCTAAAAAATGGCAGGATTTACTTCTTTAATTCCATTATACCCTACTGAAATGCAAAAATCACTAACAATGTAGACCTATTTCTCGCTACATAATCCCTGATCTGTCCATCTTTTTGTAGTCTATGGAAGTTACTTTTTCAAAGTGGAACTTACCTTTTCAATTGACCAAAAAACCCCGGTAGTTTTCATTTAGGTATATTATCCAGGCCAGGCGCTTTATCATATTATAGGTAAACCCCGAATTATTCTTCCCGAACGGCCAGGTTTTATCCTGCCATGCTCAGGGTCCAGGCGATGTCCGGACGGGCAGGCATTAAGTGCTGGTCATTCGCTGCCGCATGCTTTCATAAAGGATCATGGATGCGGCCGATGCAGCGTTGAGGGACTCTGCCTTTCCCGGCATGGGGATCATGACCCTAATATCGACGGCATCAAGCATGCGCTGGGAGAGACCGCTTCCTTCGTTGCCGATTACAACGGCGATCATGTCTGCCAGAGGCAGACTCCAGGCAACCTCCGAATCCCTGGTATGGGCGGCAACTATCCTGATTCCCCTGTCTTTGAGTTTATTTAACGCGTCATAGATATCGGCGCAGGACAGGACGGGGATATGAAAAACAGATCCCATGGCAGACCTTATAACCTTGGGATTATACTGATCCGCACAGCACGGGGAAAGAAGAACCCCGTCAAACCCGCAGGCGTCCGCGGTGCGGATGATGGTTCCCATATTGCCTGGGTCCTGAAGACGCTCCAGTATTACGAACCGTGTTCCACGGTCTGCCAGGGAGGAGTCCTCATGGTCTAATAGCGGCGCAACTGCTAAAACGCCCTGGGGCGTTTCGGTGGTGGATACCCTCATAAAGAGATCATCGGGAACAAGGTAAACCTGAGCAGTCTTTTCTCCGGCAATCATGGATTGAAATCCATGGTAAAAGCTGTCCGACACAAGGAAGAAACTGATGTGAACCTGATACCTTAAAGCCTCCTCCACCAGTTTTAAGCCTTCTATAATAAACGCGTTCTGCTGTGCCCGGCCCCTCTTGCCGGCCAATTCCCGCAGCTGCTTTATTATCCTGTTGGATGCTGAGGTAATCCTTGTAACCTTAATATCCATCTCCTCACCGCTTTTGCTATGACCTGCGCCGGTCAGGCTATAGTAAAAAGTCCCTCAATTCCTGTTTGAGGGACCTGTTAATGCATCATCATCTGCTATTTTATTTTCTCAACAAGCTGCGCAAACCCCTTGGCGTCATTAACGGCCATATCGGCCAGAACCTTTCTGTTGAGTGCTATGCCAGCTTTCTTGAGGCCATGCATCAGTTTACTGTAAGAAAGACCGTTGATTCTTGCGGCAGCATTTATGCGGGTAATCCAGAGTCTCCTGAAATCACGCTTCTTTTGCTTTCTATCCCTGTAAGCATAGCTCAGGGATTTCATGACAGCCTGGTTAGCCACTCTGTACAGCTTGCTTTTCGCGCCGAAATAGCCCTTGGCAAGCTTTAAGACTTTCTTATGTCTTGCGCGAGTGCGCACAGCTCCTTTTACTCGTGCCATTGTTCACACCTCTTTCCATGTTTTATGAGTAAGGCATCAATTTCTTCACAGTTGCCGCATCGGCTGCAGAAACGTAATCCCCCTTACGAAGCTTCCTCTTGCGCTTAGATGATTTCTTCGTAAGAATATGATTCTTATAGGCATTGGTCCTCTTGACCTTGCCTGTACCAGTGATCTTGAATCGCTTCTTTGAAGACTTATGGGTCTTAAGCTTTGGCATGTCACTGAACCTCCTTATTAAGCAGTTACTTCTTTAACGGAACCAGTATCATCGATAATGTTCTGCCTTCCATAACCGGCGGTTTTTCGATCTTTCCGTATTCCTTTACGGTGTCTGCGAACTTGCTGAGCACTCCGCGTCCAAGGTCGGCATAGGCAATTTCACGGCCCCTGAAGCGTATGGAAATCTTGACTTTATCGCCATCCTGAAGGAAGCGTATGGCATTCTTGGCCTTAAAGTTGAAATCATGATCCTCGATCTTGGGAGAAAGCCTTACTTCCTTCACCTCGATTATGGTTTGCTTTTTCTTGGCTTCCTTATCCCTCTTGTTACGCTCATACAAATACTTGCCATAGTCCATGATCTTGCAGACAGGCGGGTTCGCGTTGGGGGATATTTTGACAAGATCCAATTCTCTCTCGTTTGCCAATAACTGCGCTTCCCTTGCCGACATGATTCCAAGCATGGAGCCATCGACATCAATCAGCCTTATTTCCTTGTCACGGATTGCTGAGTTGATCTGAACCTGATTATGACTCTGATTTTTCTTTATACAAAACACCTCCGAAATACAGAAAAATTTAAAACCCCTCTAATATTATAAAACAAAACAGGCAAAGCTGCCTTCACCTGTTTAAGTCAATACACGAACCATTATGATTGAAACATCATAAGATTCACGCTATTGACCCGCCGACCGCCGTCAACAAGGTGAGAAGCACTGCTTCTGCTTTATTTACCTGTCTACTATACAACATGAAAGCAAGTGTTGTCAAGATGTAAGTTCTCAAACATAGTACCATTTGACGCATGTAATTGCATGCTGCACGAACAGTAAGAAGCAAAAAGCAGATGCCAGGTTTCCTAATACACCGGAATGAGCCCTCTTCCGGCACCTGTAATGCATTCCGAACCATCGGCAGTTACAATGAAGGTATTTTCTATGCCCACCATCCCGACGCCGGCAATTCCTTTCTTGGGCTCCAGGGCAAAAGCCATCCCTTCCTGGATGGGCTCGTCAAACCCCCGGGCGATAACGGGAAGTTCGTCTACAGCAAGGCCTATTCCGTGGCCGAGGAACTTAACGGTCCTGTTTCCAAAGCCCATGAAGTTCTCGAGGAAGTCAGGCTCCAGGCCCGACATTGTCTCATTGTAAATCTCGGAAGGTATGGCGCCGGGTTTAAGGCGGGAAGCGATCTCATCCTGTATCGCCACGCACCTTTCATGTATTTCGATGGCATGGTCCGGCAGCCTTTGGCCAAACATATAGATCATGGTCTTGTCAGTATGGTATCCGTCTACACCGCAGCCGATATCCACAAAGACCAGATCGCCCTTATTCAGCCTTCTTTCCCTGTTCCCCAGGGTGGGTACCGCCGGGCTTAAGCCTATATGCCCTCCCGGGCCGTCGAAATACGAGGGGTATATGGAACTCTCCCCGAACCCTATCTGCCCGAGGACCATCTCGGTGTTGAACATACCGAACCGGGTCACGCCATGGTAGCCTTCCTCCATCATGATGTTGAACAGGATGGCTGAAAGCTCGGCCTCGCTCATTCCTTCCCTCAGGACATGGGGAACCCTGTCCTCCAGGACGATCCTGTGGATCTCGCCTGAACGGCGCATGCACGATATCTCATACGGGCTTTTTACAGACCGGACAGCCATGATCTCGGCATCGAGAGGCAGAAAACCCGTAAACCCGAAGTATTTCTGCATCCTCTGGTACATGGCCAGCGGCACCAGTTCGGTTTCCATATGCACGGGGCAGGGGAAACTTCCCATAGCCTGGGCCGCATCCCTGTAGCTCCTCATGGGACGGATGACGGGAAAGAGGGATTCATCCAGCGCCCTATCATGGCTTTTTCTGACCCAGAACACGGCTTCATCATCCCTGGGGATTGCAAGGAAGCCATCCTGTATGGTACCGGTAAAATAGTACATGTTAATCCTGCCGGCGAAAATGGCCAGCCGCCAGTCGGTATGCCTCTGATCCATAATTCTCCGGAACCTGGCCATCCGGTTTTTCAGTTCTTCGGCAGGCACTTTTCTACAACCTTCATATCCCCTTGTTTCCAATGGTTTGTTCCCCTTCCGGATTGAGATTAAGCATATTCTATCTTTTTTTATTTGTCTTGGCAAGCCATATAAACAAGTGACGAACAAAGCATGATCCGGAAGAACCCGGCTCCCCGGGGGCAGGGTTTACTCCCGGCAGGATAATTTATTTACCTAATAAGCGAATAAACAATATATTAAACCTTATTACAATACTATATTATTGTTATTACATGCAGATTTTTTATTATACTTATTATTAAGCGATCCAGGTGGTGTTTATGGGAAAAAAGCTAAGGGTGCTATCGGCATTATTGCTCGCCGGATTACTGGTTATCCTGGCGGCCTGCCAGAGGCAGGCATCCCGGGAAGATGAACTCAAACTCCCATCCTTCACCATTCCCAGCGATAAAATGCTTCATGTCAAGCAGGTAGTGGAGCTTTATGACGCAGAGGGAACCCCCATCCCCTATTATTACGAACTGTATATTTCAGCTAAGGAAAAAACGGCGTTTGAGCTGGACATGGGAGGGGTAGTCATTCAAATCTATCGTGATACCGGCTCAAAGCACTTAAGCTACGATCCGGAGTCAAAAACTGCTATGGAGTATCCCGCCAGCGCCATATTCTTCCTGAACCTGTCTGACCTGGCTGATTACGGAAAGGCGCAGGCTGCCGGCGGCATACATTATCAATACGCCGGGAGAAACTGTACGGCGTATATGCTGCTTGGGGAAGACGAGAGCGACAATATCCGCATGTATGTGGATGATGAAACAGGATTCGTGCTTTTCTGCGACGCTCCGCTGTTCTGTGTCAAAACCGCTGAGTTTGAGGTTCTTCCCTATGATGAGGAATACTTTGTCACACCCGATGACCTGGTATTTGACAAGTAAGTTGAACGGGACCGGCACAAGGAGGGTTTGTGATGCTTGAAATAAAAAAACTTGTTATCGCGCTGATTTGTATTACCCTGGCGCTGACGGCATATCCGACAGGTTCTTTGGCTGATACCACTGAGCCCGTTACACGCGGAAAAGTAAAAAGGACCACCAATGTATATTGGGGCAAAGGCGAGGCTTTCCCCGTTTTAGGCACATTGCGGGCCGGAAGTGAAATGGATATCTACGAGTATGATGATGACTGGGTGTTCACCAGGTATGAAACCGCCATCACCTGCCAGGGCGAAACAGATCTGTACGAGTTCTACGGCTATGTAAAGCGTAGCGATGTCGACTTAGACACATCCCTGATGCAGTCCACCCAAATCGACACTGGCCGCACCAGGCCCGGAAAAAGGCAGGGGAACCCGCCGCCGCTGCCAGGGGCATCGGGTCGGAAGTCCTCCAAGGGTAATGAAACCGAGCCGCCCGGGTCTGATTCACCGGAAGAGCCCGAAAACCCCAAGCCTACCATTCCGGTGGAGGACCTGACAGAATATGACTGGATAATCCGCACTCCTGGCGCTTGCAAGAAGGACTTCTACTTTGAGGAAGGCCAGGTCAGGTTTACGGTCCAGTTCGACATGATGGTCATAAAGTTCGGCGGTTACACGGCAAGCTCCCTCCCCGTCTATAACGATGGCGATCATAATCCCTATGTGGGCTATGTTTCTTACAGCATAAAGCAAAGCATGGGTGAAGCAATATCCCATGTGGGCATTGAGCATCTTCAGGGATTCGGGGGTATAGACCTTAATGCGTTCAACGGTGACGCGAGGTTTTTCATCGATTCTCCTGCCGATGACGGAACCAGGGCCATCTTTACAATCGATACCATTGCCACCGGTACGGTTGACCCAACCATCAGGGATTATTATATGGGAATCGAAATTGGCGGAGAATTATTCAGCAGTTCAATGAAAATGCCTCTTGATATCAGGCTTGAACCCAGCGGCGAGGGATACAGGCTGGTCGTCCTCAATATGAAGCCGGGCGGCGGAGATGTGGATTTCCCGGCCATGCTGGAAAAAATACCGTTAAGTGATATTGAAAAGGCCGAGCGCGAACGCATCCAGAAGGAGCGGAACGATGAATTGCGCCGAAAGGCAAATGAGCTTTGGAGGAAGGTAAAGAAAAGCATCCAGGATGACCTTCGCGAAGAACTGGAAAATGATTCAGGCGACACAGGCCAGGGAGGGGATATCCCCGTCGGAAACAATCAATCAGGCGGTACAGAGCCCCCCGATGACTACCCCTCCATACCGCCCCTGGTACCAAGAGAAGACGGTGGTTCCAGCGGAAGCGGCACGGATGACTATCCATCGGTAGCGCCCCTGGTGCCAAGAGAAGACGGTGGCTCCGGCGGCAGCGGCGCGGATGACTACCCGTCGGTAGCGCCCCTGGTGCCCGGGCCGCGCACAGGCGGCGGAACGTATGAAGAGCCTGACTTCTTCCCCGACAGGAATTAACGGTTTATGGCTGAAAGGGTGATACAGGATGAAAAAGCTGGTTGTTCCAATTATTCTCACCATTGCTCTCATGACGGGCTGCGGCGCGGTTGGCGGCAAGTCTGCAAGCGAGGTTCTCAAGGATGCTCTGAAAGAGGACCTGGTTTTTTCCAGCCAGTTCAGCACCGTTACAGAATATCCCATGAGCGATGAAAACATAGAAGCGCTGTACCTGGTTTCGCTGACCGATCCTGAGCCGTTGGAAATACAGGAGGATTCAGGGGCCGGAGGCTATTCGATAAATGAGTACCTGGGCGTTAAGACTGACTGGCCGGCGGAGTATCTGCATCCCGATATGCCTGTTTATACATGGGGCAGGATGGTCGGCTGGAACACATATGGTTCCGAAAACCCGTACAACCTTTTCATCATAATCAGGGACACCGGTGAGAACGACCTGGAGGAATACAGGAAGGAGCTTGAAGCAAGAGGCTTCTCCGGCAGCTCCGATTATTACAAAAAGGACGATTTTTCCATAGAATTTCAGTTTAATTCAAAGACTACCCTCCAGATAAGCTCTTACAGGATTAAGGCCCATGATTGGCCTTACCAACTGGAGTTCATGCCTCCGCCAGAAAAGGGAAAGCTTGTTGATTTTACAATAAAGGAGGGGGAGGACTCCCTCTTCGGCGAATTATACTTCGCGGACATGACTGAAGATGATGTCCTCGCATACGAAGAACTCCTTTTGGAAGCCGGCTTTATACGGACGGACTACTTGTCCTACTCCATCGATAATGTAAGTTTTGACCGAGAAAAACACGGTGAATTCAGCGGATTTTTCGAAAGGTATTCAGAGGATGAATGGATATTCTATTACGACTTTGAGGAAGATTGATAAGAATCCAGCAAAAAAAGGCCTCCAAGGCCTTTTTTTGCCGGGCTTACTTTACTTCTCCGCCGTGGCAAGGCCAAACCTTTTCTCCGCTGATTCCACGGTCTGCCTTATCAAACTGCTTATGGTCATGGGTCCAACTCCGCCGGGGACCGGGGTATAGGCCGAGCATTTGGATGTAGCATTCTTAAGGTCTATATCGCCTATATTTCCGGGATTATAGCCCGCATCCACCAGGACACAGCCCTCTTTAACCCAGTCGGCCTGGACAAACTCGGGCTTTCCTACCGCCGCAACAACAATGTCAGCCCTTCTTACCACCTCGGGCAGGTTCTTGGTCCTGGAATGGCAGATGGTCACCGTTGCGTTTTCGTTAAGCAGCATCATGGCTACAGGCTTTCCAAGGATGGGGCTTCTGCCTATCACCACCGCCTCCCGCCCTTCAATGGGGATTTTGTAGTGCTTCAGCAGGGTAATGATGCCAAGGGGTGTCGCGCTTTTATACGCGTCCACCTGCATGGTCATCCGCCCGAAAGTGTGGGTATTGACTCCATCCACATCCTTTGTGATGTCAATGCTGTTAAAACAGGCCATCTCATCTATATACCGCGGAACGGGATGCTGAAGCAGTATCCCGTGGACATTCGGGTCCTCATTCAGCGTCTGGATCTGCCTTATAACATCATCGGTGGTGCTCTCCTCAGGCATCTCGATTTTATGGGGGCGGATTCCCACCCGGTTGCAGGCATTTCCCTTCATCCTCACGTAAGTAACCGAGGCAGGGTCATTACCCACAATGATGGTGGCAAGAACAGGAACCGAACCCGTTATGTCCTTAATCCTCCGGACCCTTTCATGGAGTTCCTGTTCAATGCTTTTAGCCAGCGTCTTTCCGTCAAGAATCACAGGGGTTTGCATGGATGATATCCTCCTTTGGGTTGTAACTATGTATTATATAATGCCACACCGGTTTATAAACCGAAGACATGGAATACATAGATTGTTCCTCCAATAATAATAGCATTACCTGCAATCAGCAGGAGAACCTTGGCTACCCTGCTGAAGTTGGACATATGTATTAGCATGCAGGCTGAATTGAAAATAATCATATTAAGCAGAACAATCAATATTTTGGTTGCAAGGCCCATATTAAGCATCCTCCCCGCCTGGCACCCCCAAATAAGCCGGCCAGGCGACCAAACAGCCTTTGGTTTTCCGTCATCGCTGGACTCAGGTTTTCAGCCATCAGTTGTCCTGGGTTTCATCCTTGATCCAGTCCTCTTTATTCTTTGCCTTGAGCGAAGAACGGTATGTCTTTAAGGACCCCAGGGCTATTATGAATATTTTGACAATACCGAGAATTATGGAGCCGGCGCCAATGGCAACAAATATTATACCAAGGCCAAAGGGAATATCCGAATACATGTAGATTGAAGCTATGGTCCAAATCGCCCCGAAAATAATGAATACAAAGTTAGTTATAAGCGCGAACCCCGTTTCCCATTTATCATTAATCATCCCCATACCTCCAATGCCGCGGTATAAAAAGGTCGTTTTTCTTTTTTCTCATATTATACCATATAGCGTCATTCTTTTCCCGAACACTCCGGCAGGTTCTTCCATACCGATTATACCTTATTTATTGAAACTCGTTCCGGAAAACCGCAGCACACGCATACGGGGGTACTGACCAGGCTGCATTGCAAACCAACTCAAGGGCTCATCCAGCCTGTCATAGCTTTGGCAGCAGATTAGGATATCGTCCCAGGTTCGCCCGGATTTTGTCACATAGAGGCTGTGACCATACTGGCCGGGGATGTAGGACCGCACAACCAGTTGCAGGACATCACCCTCACGTATGATCCCGGGCGGAACACTTTCCCAGGTTCCTTCGGCTATCCCGGCTGCCCGCGGTCCGAAGTTCTTGTCAGACAGGGCGTAAGTATAGAACTCGGTAACCCTGCACCATTTATTGGAGCCGCTGAAATCGGGAGAGCCATACCAGACGAAGGGTACCATCCGGATATGGCTTTTTATCCTGGCACGGTTGGCTTCAACAGTCTGCGGGCCCATTCCTTCTATCCAGCCGCCATAGCCTGCCCAAACGCACTGGCTTATGAAATTGGCACAATCATTTCCTCCACTGTAGAAAAACAGCCGTTCCTGCCGGGGCACCCGGTCATACAGGGCGTATGCCCTGGCATATGCCGTCGCGTTTTTGGGGTTATATGGGAAGAACATTATGACCACCTACATATTAATCTATTGTCCTTAAGGAGGAATTTATGACATGCCCTTTCCCGGACCGGCCTTCCCATGCGTAACACAAAACCTTTTCGCTTAATATAATACTACTGTGACATTCAGACAGGCTGATGAAACAAATCCAGGAATTAGGTGATTAAAATGCCTCTGTCCACCCGTGAACTCTTCGCGCGGCTTATCAAATGCGAGGCTGAAGGTGAAGGAATCAATGGTATGCGGGCTGTAGCTTCGGTTGTCATGAACAGGGTCCATGTACCTTATGGCGAATATCAGAGAGTCAACCAGGGCGACCTGCGCAGAGTGATATTCCAGCCCAGGCAGTTTACATGCGTGATGGAGGAAGTCTACGGCCAGTATAATCCTCAGAATATCTTAAATATGCGCCCCGACGACCTGCATTACGAGATAGCGGACTGGGCACTGGCAGGCAATATTCTGTTCGGCGTGGACACTTGCCTCTGGTACTACAACCCCTTCAGCCCGGTCTGCGCAAACTACTTTCCCCCCACGGGAACGGGAGTAATCCATAACAGGATAGAACAGCACTGCTTCTATATCCCCACAGAAAGATATGCACAAACATAACCTCATGAAAGGAGACATCCAGCATGGACAACAGTAACCTTGATGCCAAAACGCCACGCTTGAATCCCTACGATGCTCCGGCAGGCCAGAAGAAACAGAAACGCGAAAAACTCCCCCCTCCACCAATGGAAACAGCGGTAAACCAGGCGCCATACCAGACTCAGAATAGCCCCGCGCCATCAGTCGGCAGCTATCCAGCAGCTATGGGTGCCATGGAACCTTCCATGCCCGGTATGGCAGGCATGCCCGATGCGTATCCCAATGCAAACTGCATGACCGCCGGTTTTCCTGCCGCCGGCATGCAGGGAATGGGCTATCGCACCGCGGGAACACCAATGACAGGCCTCCCCATGACGGGCATGGCAGGAACTGGTTTGGCCGCAGCAGGCATGCCCTCGGCAATGCAGCCAATGACACCAGCCATGCCTGGAATGCCCACAGGCATTTCGGCCGCAGAGGCAACCGGTCTGGCACCCCTTACCCCATTCAACCAGCCAATACCGGTTACAACCGAAAGCACCCTCTATATCAATGGGTTTTTAAGAACCATGATAGGCAGGAAAGTAACGGTGGAATTCCTTATTGGGACAAATACATTCACCGACAGGACCGGTGTCCTCCTGGCCGTCGGAGCAAATTACATAGTCATAAACGAAGTGGAAACAGACGACATCCTTATATGCGACTTCTTTTCCATCAAGTTTGTCAAGGTTTACTACTGAGCCTTCACCGGCCGGGCCAGACACGAGCTCTTCGGCCTGCAAACAGACTGCTGGAGCCCAGGAGGCTCTTTTTTTTCTTGGGGACAGTTCCATAACCTCGGCTGTTAAAACGGCTGTCGTGTCAGGGCCAGGAGACAAACGCCATTAACCTGTTACGTCCGCCCCCTGGGTAAAACACTTTTCAAACTCTTGTATATCGGTTATCGGCTGCTGGCAGGCAAAATCCCGGCAGATATAGGCCGTGGGCCTGCCATCTATAGCACGATATTCATCGATGGATGGGATGACACCGGCTAATTCCCTGTGCTTATCGGTATACAGGATGCTGCTTACAAAGGGATCGGGGCTTTTGTTGATAATCCGAAGCATCCTCGGTACATCTTCTGTTTCGGTATCGGCCGCGATGATAACCTCCCTGGGCTTTGACTTAAAGAATAACAGGGCAGACAGGAAAAAGGCGTGGGAATGGGGCGAAAGGGAAACCTCCCGGTTGAACGCGTCAAAAAGCCTTTGGGCAAGATCGGACAGGTCGGTACTTCCCGTCAGTTGGGAGAGTCTTAAAAAATTCAAAGCCGCCGCCGAATTTGCCGAGGGCATGGCCCCGTCATATACTTCCTTCGGACGCATTATCAGTTTTTCGGCATCATCCCCATACAGGAACAATCCCCCGTCCTGCCCATCCCAGAAAAGCTTCAGCAAATCGTCATTCAATTCCAGCGCTTCTATAAGATACTCAGGCTTATATGTGGTTTCATAAAGCTCCACAAGGCCCCATATCAGGAAGGTATAATCATCCGCATAGGCGGGGATGGATGCCGAACCGTCCCGCCAGGAGGTCATAAGCCTTCCGTCCTCCCTCACCAGCCTCTCCATAATGAAACGACAAGCCTTTTCTGCCGCTTCGGTATACCGCGCGTCATCGAGGATCCTTCCGCCCATGGCCATGGCTGCTATCATAAGCCCGTTCCATGAGGTCATGACCTTGTCATCCCTGAAAGGACGGGTCCTTTGCTCCCTGTACCGGAACAGCCTTTCCCTGCATCTTTCGATGAACTCCATGTCGGACTCCGAAGCCTGTATGTTTATCCTGTTGGGTATGTTCTTCCCCTCAAAATTGCCCCTTTCGGTTATGTCGAAAAGCCCAGCGAAGCGCTCCCCGTCTTTGTCGCCAAGAACCTTTATGACCTCGTCAAGGGTCCACAGGTAGAACTTGCCCTCTTCACCTTCCGAATCGGCATCCTCCGCAGGCCAGAATGCCCCCTCAGGGGAAGTCATGTCCCTGAGAACATAGGTGAAAACCTGCTTTGCCGCATGGGCATATTTTTCTTTTCGAACAGCCCTGTAGACTTCCAAGTATGCCATGGCAAGAAGCGCGTTGTCGTAAAGCATCTTTTCAAAGTGCGGCACAAGCCATTTGTTGTCGGTCGAATAGCGGGAAAACCCAAAGCCGATATGGTCAAAGATCCCGCCACGATACATGGCATCCAGCGTCTTTTCTGCCATTGAAAGGGCGACATTGTCCTTATATACATACCAGTAGCGCAAAAGAAAGACCAGGTTATGGGGTGTCGGGAACTTCGGCGAGCTTCCGAAACCGCCGTAAGCATTGTCAAAGCTCATGCGAAAGACCTCGTATGCCCTGGTGATCAGTTCATCATGGTCCATAATCGTGTCGCCGGTAACCCTCTCCCCCATGGCTTCAACAACCTTCTCAGCACTGCCGGTCAGGACCTTCCTTCGGTCCGTCCACAGGGTATGCACTCTTTTCAGTATGGTCAGAAGTCCCGGCATGCCCAACCTGTCAGTTTTTGGGAAGTAGGTCCCGGTATAGAATGGCTTCGCGTCAGGGGTCATGAACACTGTCAGCGGCCATCCGCCATGCCCCGTCATGGCCTGACAGACAGACATATAAATGCTGTCGATATCCGGCCTCTCCTCACGGTCTACCTTTATGCTGACGAAATGGCGGTTGAGAAGATCAGCGACTTCCCCATCCTCAAAACTTTCCCTTTCCATCACGTGGCACCAGTGACAGGTGGAATAGCCTATTGAAAGGAAGATGGGCTTATCCTCCGTTTTCGCCTTTGCAAAAGCTTCCTTACCCCATGGGAACCAGTCCACCGGGTTATATGCATGCTGAAGCAGGTAGGGAGATTCCTCATGGATCAGCCTGTTGGCCTGCTTATTCGTTGACATCCGGGCATCACCTTCCTTTCATGCTTTATAGTTTGGTGGATTTTCAAAAGCATAGTATTACTTTTATTTACCACCGGACTATTATTTGAAAGAAAGGCTTTATATATTCAAATACATGCCAGGCTATTGCCATTACCGTTTTTGCTATAAGCTGATGCTTTGGTTGTAAAGTTTATTATCGCCATCCAAATATGTTCAATACATGATCCCGCAGCAAAGATTGTTAGTTTTTTATTGGGCATAAGACAGTAAAGTATAAAGACTTGTAAAGTACAAAATAAGGCACCAGGGCATCTCTTTCAGTGTTTTTTGGTTTCTTCTTCAATCCAATTTACACCTGAGAGATGCCCTTTTGAACTCTGTCACGGCCTAAGTCTGTAACTGTGTTCAGAAAATCCCGGGCCGAATATGGGGGTTAACACATGTACGATAATATTTACTACTCTTCATTTGGATATACCATTATCTTTATATTGTTTGCTTTGTTTGAACGGGCTTCCTCAAGAGCACGGGCCGTCTCATCCAGGGAATACTTACCGGTGATCAGAGCACTTGTATCAGCTATTCCCGATGCAAGTATATCAATAGCTCTCTGATATGTGTTGGCATATCTGAATATCCCGTATATATACAATTCCTTATCAGCAATTGAAGGAATATTAAGCGGGATATTATCCTGCGCCGGAAGCCCTACTATCATCAGTTTTCCTCCACGGCACAGGGAGGCCAAGGCATTTTGCAGTGTCGTGGGATGCCCGGCAGCTTCTATAGCTACATCCACCCCGTAGCCGTTGGTATAATCCATTATCTCTTTTACGACATCATGCCGCTTTGCGTTGAAAACTAATGATGCGCCTACGCTTTTTGCGGCATTAAGCCTTACATCTTCAAGATCGGTTGCTATTACATTGCTGGCTCCGAAAGCCCTGGCTGCAACAACAGCCATAAGTCCTACCGGACCCAACCCAAATATTGCTACCGTTGCGCCGGGTTTTATATCGGCCCTGCTGGCAGCATGAAGGCCTACAGAAAACGGTTCTATTAATGCAGCTTCTTCAAATGTCAAGTGATCCGGAATCGGGTAAACAAAATCCTGCCTGTGAGTAAAATATTGAACAAACGCCCCGTCATAAGGGGGAGTAGCCTGGAATACCACGTCCGGGCATAGGTTATACCTGCCGGTCTTGCAGTACTTACATTTGCCACAGGTTACGCCCGGTTCAACAGCAACCCTGTCCCCAACTTTAAAACGGGTGACATTTTCGCCAACAGCAACAATAATACCGGAGCATTCATGTCCCAGGATTATGGGCTTTTCAACAACAAAGCTACCTATCCTGCCGCTTTCATAGTAGTGCACATCGGAACCGCAAACACCCACAGCCATTACCTTTATGAGAACCTCACCCGGGCCCGGAACAGGAACTGGTCTATATTCTATTTCAACCTCCATTGGCTTTTTCAGGACCGCCGCTTTCATAACATCCGGTATATCAAATTTCTTTGACACAAAAACCACCCCCGTTTCAATATGATGTAAAAAGACCAACTAGCAACCTTAATAAGCGTGTTCCATATATCGGTTATTTTGCTAAACGTAAAATTTCAACAATATCTTTTCTTGTTAGCTTCACAAAATTACCAACTGTATCATCCTCATGGAAAACACGGCACTTAGATGCTATTTCTTGGTAATGCTCCTCACCAATACCTATTTCGCTCAGTCTTACGGGCAATCCTATACTCTTATAAAAAGATTCCAGTCTCTCTATTCCCGCTAAGGCTGTACGCTCTTTGTTTTCAAAATCTTGTTCTACATTCCACACTCGTACAGCAAACTGTACAAATAAATCAATATTATGCTTATAAACGTATTTCATCCAAGCTGGGAAAACAATCGCTAATCCAGCCCCGTGTGCAACGTCATTTATTGCACTGAGCTCATGTTCTATCATGTGAGAAGCCCAATCACCAATTCTACCTGTATTCAGCAAATTATTATGCGCTATGCTCCCTGTCCACATGATTTCGCTGCGTGCTATATAATTATGAGGATCTTCAAGAACTAAATGCGCATTATCTATTATATTTTTCATGGCTCCTTCAAGTAACCGGCTTGTTATGCCAACACCTTTTACATTCGTGAAATAACGTTCCATAAGGTGTGCCATAATGTCGGAAATGCCACAACTAGTCTGATATGCCGGCAAAGAAAACGTAAACTCAGGATTCATTATTGCAAATTGTGGATATAATACATCATGATCTAACGGCCTTTTTAGCTTATTCTTTTCTTCTGTTACAACACTGCTATAGCTGGATTCACTCCCTGCAGCCGGTATAGTCAATACTACACCAACAGGTAATTTAGTTTCAGGTACACTAACTCCCATATAAAAATCCCAAACATCACCCTCATAAGGAACTCCAACCGCAATACCCTTTGCAGAATCAATTACACTGCCGCCACCAACTGCAAGGATAAAATCAATGCTATTTTCCCTGCATATTTTAATGCCCTCATAAATCAACGATAACCTGGGATTGGGTTTAACGCCGCCTAGCTCAATATACTCTATGTTTTCATCATCAAGAACTTTTTTTACTTTGTCATATACACCATTTTTCTTTATACTGCCGCCACCATAATGAAACAATACTTTTTTGCCATACTTCTTAATTTCCTTACCTAAGCACTGCTCCGAGTCCTTTCCAAAGATTATTTTTGTTGGGTTTTGAAATTCAAAATTTACCATAATAAATACCTCCTAAATATTTTCTTACAATTAGTAGATCAGATACAATCCTCAATGTTTCGCTGAAATCAGCTATAACAGTATTTTAAATCTTCGATAAACTTATTTTTCGCCTTATGTATCAAACCACCTCTTCAAGCTTTTTTAAATACTCAAGTGATTTGCGGGCAATTGAATCAGCATGAACACTGCGAGAGGCATTAACTCTTACAGTGATATATCCATCGTATCCAATTTCCCTGAGTGCTTTATATAATTGTTTAAAATCAAGACCTGTCGTACCGGGGGCCTGTTCTCCATAATCACAAACATGAATTGCCTTCAGGTCCTTGCCCATCATGTATATATAGTCAACAGGATCTTGCTTTCTATTAACTGCACTCATTACATCAAACATCAGTGTTTTTGGCAAGTATAAATTCGAGCGGTGCGGAACTTAATTTTCCGAGCACCCCTGTCCCATTATTGGGACTTCATGGTTGATGAGATAATTTGCCTTGCCGCCGTTGCTTAGGACGAAGCATCTGATTAAAGTCTTCTTTCTCGACATACTTCCTGACAGTTTCAAACGGTTATCGCTGAATGGTATTAGACCGGATGCAATTTTTGCTTGTAATGATCAAATGGCTACTGATGCAATTTATGCCGCTAAAGAGTATGGTCTTAATGTTCCGGATAATATAAAAATTGTCGGTTTTGATAATACTTTTGTATCATCAATTATAAACCCACAATTAACAACAGTTAATGTACCAAAGTTCCGTATGGGTGAAGAGGCTTTTTCATTGCTTTATAAACGTATAAGTGAAAATAAGAAAAATAGTAATACACAAGCCAATGATAATAAATCAATCGGAGTAGAACTACCAATTGACTTGATAATCAGACAATCTACAGATCAAAATGCTCAATCATCCTCATGGAATCTTGAAGACTGGTAGAGCAGTATTTTATTCGCTGATACCGATATGGGGTCGCTCCCTTTATTCGAGATAGTATAGTTGTATTTATAAGGTTAGGCAGTGTCAGGAGTTTTGTGCACATTCCTTCGGACACCTTCTTGGAGGTGGCCAGTCTTTTTGCTCCAGGTCTTCCTGGGCGGAGATAATCTCTATAAGTAGGACGTTTCTTTTGACACACTTAATAAATCCTATATACCCCCTGGTATTCGGGGCTAAGCATTTCGGCAATTTTCCTCATTGCGTTATGCAGGTATTCCTCATCCGATATGCCGCCAGGGTTCTTTTTTTCTATCCGAAAAGGCTGTCCTACTTTTACTCTCACTGTTGCATGATGCGGAACCTCCCTGCCCATATCATTCTGGTTGATAGGCATCAAGCGTTCGGTTCCCTCAAGGGCTATTGGAACAATATCTGCCCCGGAAAGCCTTGCCAGCAGGAGAAAACCCCTTTTGGCCTTTATCATTGAACCGGACCTGCTTCTTGTCCCTTCAGGGAATATCAGGATCGACTCTCCCGCTTTCAGGACTTCCAGGGCCTTTTTGATCGGCTTTCTGTCAGCAGAGTTCGGGTTTATGGGGATATGCCTGACCGTTCTGAGGAATATCGATGTAAATGGATTTGCTTTCAGCTTTATACCTGCCATGAATATGACGTTATTCTTCTCAAGCACCTTGTTGAGAACAATGCCATCCATGTTGCTCAAATGATTTGCTATATATATCGTCGGTTTGCCTATCCTTTCGGACAGGATTTCATCTCCCGTTACTTCTATTCTTGCATA
>Ga0209537_1000485_pt1 | contig 48636 bp, 48 predicted proteins | sample BioPla4DNA1_FD_187698 | JGI IMG/M metagenome (GOLD analysis project Ga0209537, IMG submission 187698) | Biogas fermentation microbial communities from Germany - Plant 4 DNA1 (SPAdes) (version 2) | ecosystem: Engineered > Bioreactor > Anaerobic > Digestate | place: Bielefeld, North... | reverse complement strand
TGGCCCATAAGTGGATTTGCCGTGGTTACAAAGTAACCCAGGTAGTTCGCATTGTGGGAATCAGCCGCTCTTATTATTATTACCATACCAGATATCGGCGCCAGAGAATAAACTTTGGTGGCAGGCCATTCCCGGGGTATTCCTGGGATAAAAAAGGCCGACGTATAAGCGACGAACAGATAAAGGAATGGCTGTGTGAGGCCATTGAGGGCGAATGCTACAATTACGGCTACGTTAAACTGACAGTATGGTTGCACAAGAAGTACGGACTTGTTATCAACAAAAAGAAAGTGTACCGCCTGTGTAAGGAGCTTGGTCTGCTAAAGCCTCAGCGGCGGATAAAACGGAAACACCCCCGGCGTCTGGCTAAGAAGCGAGAGGTTACCGCACCTAACCAGCTCTGGGAGGTAGATGTTAAATATGGCTACATAGCCGGAGAGGACCGCTTTTTCTTTATCATGAGTATTTTGGATGTATATGACCGTATGATTATCGAATATCATACGGGCTTGAGCTGTACTGGCCATGATGCTGCCTATATCCTTTCCAAGGCCTGTGCCAGGCGTGCTCCTGAAGGGAAAGTGATAGTACGTACTGATAACGGCCCCCAGTTTATCAGCCTGGCATTTGAAACAGCCTGTGAAAAGCTCTCGGTAGAGCATGAACGTATCCCGAACAGCTCACCTAACAGTAATGCTCATATTGAGGCATTCCACAGCATTCTGGAAGATGATTGCCTGAGATTGTACGAGCTTGAAAGCTTTGCTGAGGCATACCAGGTTATTACGGAATTTATGCGCTATTACAATGAGGTGAGGCTCCACTCCAGCATCGGCTATCGTCCACCGCTGGAATACCATAACTGTATCATGAGTAAATCTGAGATAGCTTTAGTAATGAGGGCGTAGTGTTCAGAGTTAGGGGGTCAGCCCGCTCTTCAGTCTCAGTAAGACAAAGTTTACGGCCAAACTCTACAGGAACTCTGCGATTCCCCTTTTTTAGGGGCCTGGCCTCAGGATCAAAAATGCTTACTACCCTATCTGGAATGTGAGTGTTTCCTGTCAATACTTCTTTGGTCTGCTGAATAACCTGTTCAAGAATTTCTGTCTGCCGCCCAAGTTTTGTTCCCAGGTGCCTATCCTCCAGCCGGTCTTTGATTTTTTTAGCAGAGCCAACAACCTTTTCAGCAATTTCTACAAGTTCAGAAGTGATTTTGTTGATCTGGTCTTTTTTACCCCTAGCGTTGCTGGCTTTAAATGCTCTTTTTTTGGCACTACGGGTACGATCCCTGAAATCCTGGGCTGCTTCTTCACCGGATTTTCTCAGCTTCTTAATTGTCTTGCTAACGGCTTTAATGCCGTCAGCAAGCAGGCTTGCGTCGGTAGGATAGTGAATGTCGGCTTCTACAGTTGTGCTGTCAACCCGTAGCTTACGGCCACGGATAACCTTTTTCTCGCGGGCTTTTTCTACCAAAAGTTCATTGATTTCGCTTGTTATTTTTTCTCCGTAGCGCTTAGTGGCCTTAATCAAAGTTGTGGAATCGGGTACGGGATCAGTTAACTTGAGTTTGCAAAAGGTGCGCCATTTGATACTGTCGCTGATCTCATTAACCAGTGTTTCATACCCTAACCCGTGACGGTGTTTCAAATACATCATCCGCAGGTAGGTTTCAACAGGCACGGTCGGCCTGCCGGTGCTGGAGTTAAAATGTTCCAAGAAGGGCTCCATGAAGCGCTCGTCATTTAAAAACTCGTCTATTTTCTTTAGTTCTTCATCAAGCTCAAAAAGCTCTTTGGGTAATCCGGCTTCAAATAGGTCCATTTGCTTATCCTTTTCATTGTGTAGCTTTAACATGCTTTCAATACCTCCTCCTAAGTCTATTCTAGCATAAATTGCTCTTCAGGAGGAGAGGGAAATTCGATTTTTTGGGCATTTTTTTAAGGTGTTTTTCAGGGTTAACTAATTAACTCAACTTTCGCGGTTGCCCAACAGCGCTAAAGTATTGAAATATCGATAAAAAACAAAGTATAAATTGCTCTATTGACAACAAAAGTGCACCAATACACTCTGGAAATATGTTAAAATCGCGCAATTTTTTTTGAGCGGCTTCTTCCAGAAGCAAGGGAGGCAGTTCCTGATCCGGATTGATAAGCGTATAGAAAGGAAGAAAATTATTGCTTTTGCTTCCGTGTAAAAGAAACTCAACGACACGCTCGTCAAGCTGCATCGTGCGGGAGAGAAGTGAACCTGAACGGTTGATAAAAGAGGCCCCTTTTAGAAAATATCTGCACAGCTTTTGTCCGGCACCAAAATAATAACGAAAAGCCAATTTATCCTCCGGCATAGGACAGAGAAGATCCAGAATTAAACCAACGGTAGGAAGCTTGCAGGTCACATCGTCCTGTAAAAAGCTGTACAGCTTTTCATATTTCCGGTCCAGCTCTACCGCCAGACAGATAAGAATACATTCTCTTCTTGTCCAGCTCAATGATGCTTATACCGCTTCAGCACCGGTGGGAGATTTGCATGTTGCGCTGGAGGAAGTACCCCGCAAGCCCTTGATTAAACCCGACGGGTGTTTTGTTTTCACCGATTTGAAAGAGGGGACTTACAGGTTAAAAATAACACCGGAATACTATCTGAAGGAATACCGGGTGATCACCTTAAGTGAGCAGGGTTCCTCTTTCCCGGCATTAAATATCTCTTTAAAGCCCACCTTTTCTTATCCTTATTTCAGCGGGGCCACCTGTTGTCTGGCCTCCCTGCGTAAAGACGGGAAAAAAGCAGCGGGAATAAGGGTGCGGGGTACGGTTTTGCAAGAAAGTTGTGCCATGGCGCGTTTAGCCCAGGATAGAGCTGCCGGGGGAGAAATAAATATTTTTTTGAATAAAAACGGAATTATTCCAGTGGGCGATTGCTTGCAAATACATGCCAAAGAATCGGGAGCAACCGAATACTGTTATATCGCTGCTATTGATTATGAAACTAATTCTTTCAGATTGTCTTCACCGCTGCAGAATAGTTACAGAAGGGGAGATTATTTTCTTCCCGTGAGGCTTTTTATCTTCCTGGAGGAATCCATTAAGCGGGGCACGAACTGGGTTGTCTTTGAACCAAATGATGAGCGCCTTTGGGCTCGCGTCAGCCGTACCATTGAGGCAGAGTGTTGCAAGAGACATATGAGCAACAGAGGCCTGTGCGCCCCGGACTTCTTTCGGGATTAAACTACCGGGACGGCAGACCGTGTGAAATAGTTCTTAGCTTTTTCCCCATATCAGTGCTGATCCTTGTATTTCCTGTGGTTTGAAGAAAAAATATTAGGGAGAGGAGGTACTTTAGGACAGTACCATTGCCCTTCTTTCTCTTAATCTCTTAACTATCTCCTTTGCTCCGAGTATGTTCATTGCACGTTTCATATTGTAGGCAAGAAACGTCAGTGACAGCTCGGCAGCAACTGAGACTTTTCGCCTTGTCAGAAAATAGTAGGCTCCCCAACTTCGCTTAATAGTGCCGAAGGGATGCTCTACAATCATCTGCCGCAGTTTGTATTTGTTCTTGTTAAGCTCAGTTTGGAAGTTAATGGTATCAAGAAAATCCTGGTCTTTATGCCGAAATATGGTCCGGCCTCTAGTACTTTTGGTGCATCTATCTTTAAAAGAACAGAGGCGGCAGGCCTTAAAATTGTGGTAATCAAATCCGATAATTTGTCCTTTCATTTTACGGGTCCTTCCACGGGTAAGCGTTTGGCCTGCCGGGCAGATATATATATCTTGTTCTTTATTATAGGTAAACTTTTCCGGATAAAATACTTTGTCTCCTGTTTTGTTTGAATAGCCTTGTTTGGTAACATAAGGAGTAATACCATGCTCTACACATTTCTTTAAATCTTCAGCTTTGTAGTATCCTTTATCCGCCAGTACTTCAAGTTTGTTAACGTTAAAGAGCTTTTTCGCCCGCAGGGCCATATTATATTCTGTTAAGGTATCCGTAAACATAAAGCTTAAGAAGATCCTTAGGATCATATGGAGGTCTTCCCATATCAGGCGGTGTTGCCCTTTTAAAACCGAGTTTTTCTAAATCAAGCTGATTGATATATTCATCTATGATTCGTACGCTGCTGTCTTCACTGATATAGTCGTCAATGCTCTCCGGAAACAGGGTAATTTGATTTCTATCATGACCTTTAATGTATCCCATAAATCCACCTTTTTCGTATGTTGTCATAGGTATATTATAACATATTTGTTGATTTATGTTAATACCTTGGTGGGTTTTCACACAGTCTGACGGTTCTCTGTACTATTTTTCAACCGCAGGAGAAGATGAGGTTGCGCTAAACAAATTTGACCTGGCCGGCGGCAGGCAGGAAGTTGTTTACAATCTTATTTTGCCGGAAGAAACATATCTGGCAGGGATTGACGGGCTGGAACCGGGTGAAGTGTATTATACAACACTGCGGGCAGAAGTACGCAATGTAACGAACTTTGGCGAGCATCTGACTGTTTACCCGGATATGAATCAAACAGGGGAAGGAATTCCCTTTCCTGTTCACGTTGCTGTAGATCCGGAAAGAGGCGGTGCATACATTACTGATATCGGGCTGCGAAAGATCGTTTATCTTGACCGGTCGGGAGATGCAAGAACTGTCCTGTCCCAGGACGGCCTGGGCGAGCGCGGCTATGCTGCTTCTTTTACCGCCACCACGAGTTTAAAAGTGGGTGAGGATGGCTCGGTTGCCGTTAGCGTCGGCAATCAGGTAATTTTATTAAAAGCAGGCGGTGAATTGGAGCGGGTGGTGGCCTACCTAAATCACCCTGCTGGTGTGCTTCTTTTCAGGTTCGTTGTCTGGCTGGCGGCATTGCTGTTCCTTTTTCTCCTGGTCTGGAGCTTGCGCGTTTATTTTGTAGAAATAAAGGAGAGGCGGGTTTCTTTAATAACGAAGCAAATCGCGGTTTTTATCCCAATTTTTATTGTTTCCATGGTGTTTGTCTCCTGGTATATAAGGCAGGATTTTGACCGGGAATACCAAAAGGAGGTTTTCAGCAAGCTGAGCTTTCTCGTTCATCTGGGCTCTCAGACTATCGATACAGGCCTCGTGGAACGCATAACAAAACCGGAACACTATATGAATGAAGATTTTCGCCAGGTCCACGCGCAAAATCAAGCGATCCTGTCCAGCAATCCCTGGTTGGACCCGGAAGGCCTGTACAGCATGCTCTACAAAGTGGAGGACAATAATTTATACGTGCTGATGTTTTTCTTCAAACGGATGGGTACCTATTATCCGTGCGATGCTGCTCCCGATTATCTGGAGGTGGCTAAAAAAGGGTGCATTGTGACAGGTTTCCTTCGGGATTCCGAGGGAGAGTATATGTATGCCCTCGGTCCCCTTTACTCTCCGCAGGGTGAGATCATAGGCATACAGGAGGTTGGGCTGGATACCAACAAGTATAATAGCTACAAGACAGCTCTCTTCTGGAAATCCAATTTAACAATTGTTTTAATTGCTGCGCTCATTATTGTCGTGTTCCTCTTTACCGTTTCTTATATGCTGCTAGCCATCGGCAAGCTGCGCCGGGGTGTAGCTGCCCTGGCTGCCGGGAATTTTGATGTTGTTGTACCGGTAACAACACGGGACGAATTGGGCGAGCTCTCCCATGGCTTTAATGTTATGGCCGGGTACCTGCGCAAATATATTGCTGAAATAAAAGACCTGACCGATGCCTGTTTCCACTTTGTGCCGCAGCAATTTTTTCAGTTCCTTGGTAAAAAAAGCATTCTGGAGATAGAACTTGGTGACCAGGTTAAAGAGGATTTATGTATTCTCGTTACGGAGATCAGGTCTTTTAACGCTCTCTCCAAAGAAATGACCCCGGAAGAAAATTTTGATTTTATAAACAAATATTTAAAAATTATGGGTCCTGCTGTTCGTAAAAACAACGGCACCGTGGATAAGTATTACGGCGGGGGACTGCGGGCGATCTTTCCTGCAGCTGCCGATGACGTCCTCAGGTGCGCTGTGGAAATGTGCCGGGAGCTTGAACACTTTAATGAACAGCTTCGCTTTGACGGCAAGGAGCCAATTGAAATAGGAATCGGTATCCATAAGGGACCGGTCATGCTGGGCATTATCGGGGAAGAAAAACGGATGGAGGGGACAGCCATTTCTGAAAGCGTAAACCTTGCCGCTGCCCTGAAAAATCTGACAGGAAAATATGGAGCGACAATCCTTATTACAGAGGCTACGCTGGAGGCCGTCCAGGAAATGGATTCTTTTCCATACCGCTCCCTGGGTATGGTCGTCGTTGAAGGTATCAGCGAAGTATTCCGCCTTTATGATGTATATGCAGGGGATTCGAGGGAAGGGCGGCGTGCCAAAGAAAGGACAAAGGGGCTTTTTGAAGAAGGGGTCGTCCTTTACCAGCAGGGGCGTTTTCTTGATGCCCGCTCTGCCTTTGTGGAGGTAATCAGGCAAAACCATCTCGACAAAGCGGCAATTGCTTATTTTTACCTCTGCGATGAATATTTTAAATCGGGTGCACCGGAAGGCTGGAATAGCACGCTAATTCCCAGTATTTATAATCAATCCGGCACCTTAGATGCTGCGTCCGGGGTGAAGTCAGGTTCGCGGCGGTAGAGAACTGCCTTACAGAAAAGGTGTTATTTGTTGTGTTTATAGCTGATTTCCATATACATTCCAAATATTCAAGGGCTACAAGCAAGGATTGTGTACCGGAGTTGCTCGATTTTTGGGCTCGGCGTAAAGGCATCGGCGTGATCGGCACGGGTGATTTTACCCATCGGGCCTGGCGGGAGGAGCTAAAAGAGAAGCTTGTCCCCTCTGGAGATGGCCTTTATACCCTTAAAAAGGAGTTTCATCAAGAGGATGAGGTGGCCGGAGCAGATCTAAAGCCGCAATTTATTGTTACAGGAGAGATAAGCTCCATCTACAAAAAAAATGGAAAAGTCAGGAAAGTGCACAACCTGATCATTCTGCCGGGACTGGAACATGCGGAAGCAATATCGCGGCGCCTTGAAGCCATCGGCAATTTGCATTCCGACGGTCGGCCCATCTTGGGCCTTGACAGTAAAAACTTGCTGGAGATAGTGCTGGAGATATGTCCGGACGCTATCTTTATACCCGCCCATATCTGGACCCCTCATTTTTCTCTCTATGGAGCATATTCAGGTTTTGACCACATCGAAGAGTGCTTCGAGGATCTTACCGGATGTATCTATGCCCTCGAAACGGGCCTCTCCTCGGATCCTCCCATGAACTGGCGCCTCTCCGCACTGGACAACTTCGTGCTGGTTTCCAACTCCGATGCTCATTCCCCGGCAAACCTGGGAAGAGAAGCGAACATCTTTAATACCGGACGTTCTTATCAATGCATATTGCAAGCTTTAAAAAACCCCGGCACAGAAGAGTTTTCCGGCACAATAGAATTTTTTCCGGAGGAAGGCAAATACCACTATGACGGCCACAGAGCGTGCAAGGTATGCTTGAAGCCTGCGGAAACAAAAGCTGCAGGAGGCGTCTGCCCAGTCTGCGGCGGCAGAATTACGGTGGGTGTCCTTCACCGGATTGAGGAACTGGCAGACAGGGATGAAGGGTTTGTTCCGCCGGCAGCCAAGCCTTTTGAAAGTCTCGTTCCCCTTAATGAGGTCATCGCAGCCTCCATCGGTTATACTGTTAACAGCAAAAAGGTAAAAGAAAGGTACGATGAGCTGATACGCAACCTGGGAGCGGAATTTTTTATCCTTCGCGAGGCATCTTTAAGCGATATCGAGCTGGCGGCAGGACCGCACATAGCAGAAGGCATCCGCAGGCTAAGAAGCGGCCGGATTGAAAGAAAACCGGGATTTGACGGGCAGTACGGTAAAATTACCATACTGGACAAAAGTGAAATTGAGAAGCTTTCGGGCCAGTTATCCTTTATAAATGATGTAAAAAGCTCTTTTAAAAAAGACGGACCAGCACCTAAAATTAAGCAGAAGAAGAAAAAGAGTGCCCCTGCAGAAGCGGAAGCGCCCCCGCTTTCAGCCGCTGACCCTCCACCGGCTGTTCTCTATGGTTTAAACGAAGAACAGTGGGAAGCCGTTACCTCGTCCAACCCGGCAATTGCCGTAATCGCCGGCCCTGGAACCGGGAAAACAAAAACCCTGGTGTCCCGTATCGCTTACCTCGTAGAAAAGTGCAACATTAAGCCCGCACATATAACCGCGGTTACCTTTACCAATAAAGCTGCCGGTGAGATGCGCTCGCGCTTGGAGAACCATTTTGCGGGGGCGCATATCGCTGAGAAAATAACCATAGGTACGTTTCACTCCATCTGCCTGCAAATCCTGTCCGGATGGAGGGGCAGGGATAAGGTGACCGTTATTGATGAATACCAGGCCCTTTCCATTGTCGAAGAAATATTAAAGGAGCGAAAATTAACTGTTTCTCCCCGCAATGTGCTGAGGAATATCTCGCTGCTCAAAAGCGGTGCCTTCCCGGAGGATACGGAAAAAGCAGCTTTCCTAACGGACATATTCGGCTTGTATTGCTCGGAGCTGCAAAGTTACGGGGTTCTGGACTATGACGATATCCTTCTGGAAGTCCTTCAACAGCTCACCACAGGGGATGAAGGGGAGACGGGCATGGAAAACTCTTTCTCTTATCTGCTCGTGGATGAATTCCAGGATATCAATGAGATTCAATACCGCTTAATAAAGGAATGGGCTAAAAGAAGCAAGAGTGTTTTTATCATCGGTGACCCCGACCAGGCGATTTATGGTTTCAGAGGTTCGGATTTCCGCTACTTTGCCAGGTTCATAGAAGATTATCCCGGCGTGCAGCAAATCCGTTTAACTTCCAATTATCGTTCCACCCCCGAGATCATTGCTTCTGCGGCGGCAGTAATCTCCTCACAAAAAACAGGAGGCCGCGCCTTTTCCCTTAAAGCAAAAAGGGAAAGCGGCGCCAGGGTGCGCCTGGTGGAAACGGGCAGCGACTTTTCAGAGGCGCTTTTTGTGGCCAAAGAAATAAACCGTCTGGTTGGCGGAATCGATATGCTTGATACTCAGACAGTACCTGCACTTAAGAGAAAAAGTCCGGGAGCCGAGCAACAGAGAGGCTTTTCCGATATCGCTGTCCTTTACCGCACCAATCGCCAGGCGGAAATGCTGGAGCAGTGTTTTTTAAAGGAGGGCATCCAGTATGTGGTCGCCGGGCGTGACGAGTTTCTGGCCGATAAACCTGTCGTTGAAGCGCTGGCCTTTTTCCGCTTTTTGCTCAACCCCGGGGATATGGCTTCTCTACTGATCTGCCTTAAGGCGGAAAGCATCTGCCCTGCAGAGTTGCGTTCAAAAGTTCTGGAAAGTTACCTTGGCGCTGAGAAAAGCGTCTCATCCCTGGCGAAGATATGGGAAGAGGTCCAAATGTGGCCAAGTCAGCCGGACAGCCCCCGGAACTTCATCGCCATGTTAAAGAAATATGCAGCACTTATCAAACAAGAAAAACCGTGGAAAATTATGGAATCATGGATAAAAGAACACAACCTGACGGATCTTAGAAGTATGGAGCTTCTTTTAAATACTTCTATTATGTATGATGAGATGTCTTCTTTTCTGCAAAATCTCGTTCTGGGCAGCGAAGGCGATATTGTTCGCAGCGGCAGGAAGGTTTACGCCGCAGATGCGGTTCAGCTGATGACATTGCATGCGGCAAAAGGCCTTGAGTTCCCCGTTGTCTTCATTTGCGGCGTCAATGACGGCATGATTCCGTTAAGGAACAGCAGCTCCGGCTCTGATTTGGACGAGGAGAGGCGGCTTTTCTATGTGGGGATGACAAGGGCTCAGGATGAGCTGATCCTCCTCACCTCCCGCACCCCGTCCCCCTTTATCGGAGATATACCTCCCGAACAGCTCGTCAGAGAGAATGCTTTTACACTGAAGAAAGCCCCCCAATCCCAATATAGGCAAGTAAGCCTTTTTGATTAGGGGGCCAGCACGCTTTGTCAATTATTTCCTAAACTTTGCCGCCGGGAATTTGATATGCTGCCATTCAGGGGTGTGCTCTTAAGGAAAAGGCCTATTTTTTTATTTTTCATTCTTTTCCCTGTTCTTTCTTCGCTACTCAACCTTCGGCACCGGCTTGAACCCCCATTTCTCCCAGACGGCCATCGCTTTTTTACCGGCGGTAAACTCAACAAAGCGATTTGCCATTTCCGGGTTGGCAGAGCATTTCAAAGAGACAACCGGGACGGTTTTAATATAATCGGCAAAAACTGCCGTTTCAATCAGTTCCACATCTTCGCTACCTAGCAGATTATCTTCCCAGATAATTGCAGCATCTGCCTGCTTCAGGGCGAGGTAAGTAAAAAGCTCATTGACCGTTGCCGTCCGGGCAACAACATTTGGTTCAACTTTATCAAAAATACCATACTCTTTGAGCACCTTATCAGCCAGCTTACCGATGGGGTTTGCTTCGGGGTCGCCGAGAACCACCTTAACCCCCGGGGCACCGAGATCTTCTATCCCGGTAATACCGGCAGGGTTACCCTGAGGAACGGCAAGCACAGGGACATGAAAGACTACCTCTTTTTGCCGGTCGATCATCTCCCTTTCAATCAACTCCTTTAACTCCGCCACATCCCCCGGAAGGAAGGCATCTCCCTTGTCGACGGTAAGAATCTTGCCGATACACTGGGCTGAACCCCCAAAGGAGAATTGGACCAGAATACCCGTTTCTTCCTGAAACATCACCGCTATCTCTTCCATGGGTTTGCGCAGACCGGCACCACAGTACACCAGAAGTTCTTCTTGTTTGCTGCCCTGCTGTATCTCCTGATCTGCCCGGGGCAAGGCCGTCGTATCCGTTTCCCCGACTCCGCAACCTCCTGCTGCCCCCAAGAAAACAACAAGCAAAAATGCAAGACACATTTGCAAAAAGCTCTTCAATTAATATCCCTCCATCCCAGTGAACTTTGCTCCAACTCCCAAGCCTCATTTCCACTTCCACAGCTCTTTTCCTGAAGCAAACTTTTCTCCCTTAATTGCTCACCAAGGCGCAGTTTTTCCTCGCATAAACATGCAATGTTATATTTCCGGGTAATTTGTTAATCATGCCTTCCCTCAAAGCAAAAATTTTAGCCGGTTAATAATTAAAGACTTATTACCCAGCCGCCTGCGACAATGCTTCTTTCTTGTTGTTCCGGAACAGGTTGGGCTTCATCCTGCAAAAACGGTTTTCAAAGGCTCCGCCCCCAGAAAGCTTGCCACCTTCTGATCCAGGGGGTTTTCAAAGACTTCCCTGGAAACCCCTACCTGTCTTACCCTCCCCTCCAGGATAATTCCGATCCGGTCTGCCAGCATCCCCGCTTCGTTAAAATCATGGGTAACATGGACAACAGTATATCGGTATTGCAAATGCATTTTTTTCAGTTCCCGGCATAGCATTCTTTTTGTATTAGGATCGAGGGCGCCGAAGGGTTCATCCAATAAAAGAATCCTCGGTTTCATGATAAAGGCTCTGGCCAAGGAGACGCGCTGCTGCTCGCCACCGCTTAAAGTGCCGGGGAAACGCTTCAGCAAGTGGGAAATTCCCAGCATATCAGCCAGATCTTTTACCCTTTCTTTAATTATGGGAGAGGGAATCTTGCCGAGCTGAGGCCCAAAGGCAATGTTTTTATAAACATTCAGATGGGGGAAAAGGGCATAATCCTGGTAAACAAACCCGATTTCTCTTCTCTCGGGAGGAATGTTTTCAGCATCAACTCCATTAATAAAAACCTTACCCGCATCCGGTCTGTACAACCCGGCAATCAATTCCAGAATAACGGTTTTCCCGGTACCCGTCGGCCCCAGGATGGTAAAAAATTCTCCCTCTTTTATCTCTAGATTAACATTCTTTAGCGAAAAATCTCCCAGTTTAATGGATACATCTGCAAATCTGATCATTATCCGACATCCTCAAAGCGTGTTTTTGCAGGCTCCTGATTACGATGATACGGGACAAAATCTTTTCAAAGATAGGAGCTTAGCCAAGGCAGCGACAGTTGTTCCATAAAAAAGGATCGGTTTTTTTACTTTCAGGAAGGGATCAATGCTCCCATTTACGACCGTGCTCCCCGTCGCCAGAAACAGATCGCACCACTTTTCCACCGCCGCCAGGTCGCATTCCCCGTTTTCAATGGTAACACCATATTTTTTTTGACCGATATTTTCCGGATCAAGGTCAAAGACCCTTATTTCAAAATGTTGGGCAAGTTTTTCAACCATGGCAGGCTGAAGCCCGATTACGGCAATGCGTGGCTTTCCATACTCCGAGGAGATAGCTTCGATAAGTATCTGACTGCATTCGCCCGGTTGTGCATCCTTGCAATGAATGGTGTTTGCTGCTTTGTCCAGTTTGCGACAGAGGGCATTGAGCGTAGATATAATGACAGCCCGGTTGTAGTTGTTAACTGGGGGAAGATGCAGAGCATCATGCAATGTGCCTTCGTAATTACCCGGCATATCCGTAAAGGCCTGACCTATAAAACCATCAATAACTGCTTGCATCAGTTTCTCCTTGCCCTTCTGGAGAGGAAAATCGCTCCTTCCCGGGGAGCCGATGGCCTCCTCCGGGGTAAGTGTTTTGCAGGAAATTGACACATTTGCTTTAGAAAGATTGGGGTTCTGCAAAAACTTTTCAATATGGGGCTGAAGCATTTTAAACACCTCTGGTACCTCCAATAAAATCACCTCCAAATTTATTAAAGATATATAAAGATATTATTGAAATTATTATGAGCAGATTTGCTGCTGCCATAGCCCCTTCCAAATCTCCGGTGGACATATTTAAAAAAAGGGAAATCGGCAATGTTTCTGTGCGAAAGCGGGTAGCTCCGGCCAGCATCAAAGCCGCACCAAATTCTCCCAACGCCCGAGCCCAAGTAATTACAGTCCCCGCGATGATGCCGTTTTTCGAAAGCGGCAGGGTAATTTTCCAAAAAGCCTGGGCCGGCGTGCATCCCAAGGTCCGCGCAATAAATTCCAAACGGGGATTAACAGATAAAATCGTCGACTTCATGACCCGAATCATGAAGGGGAGATTGACAAATATTTGAGCCATAATGATCCCCTTTACAGTAAAAACAAAGGAAAGGTCGATCTCTTCCAGCCAGGCCCCAAAGGCTGTTGTGCCAAAAATGATCAGGAGGCAAAGGCCTGAAACCACCGGCGGTAAAGCCAGAGGCAGATCCAACAAAGTATTGAAAAAAGATTTCATGGGGATATCCATCCTGGCCAGAACATAAGCCACAGGGATGGCAATTACGATGCAGAAAGCCGTAGAGATCAGCGATGTATAGAGACTTAACCTGATAGCAAACTGAATCTCGGGGGCGGCAAGAGCTTTGCCGATCTGCGGAAGACCCTTGATCATTAAAGTTGCAACAGCAGTCATCATAAAAAGAAAAGTAAAAAAGGCTACAGTAACCATAAAAAGGTTAAACTTGTCTTGCCACCAATTTTTCTTCATAGCAAACCTCCGACCAATGCTTCCAGTTGTATGTAATATATTCTATCATAAAGCTAAATCTTCCTGCTTGCGAGGCAAAACTTTGTCCAGAAATCCTGCAAATGCTTTTTAAAAAAAGCTCTATCTTTTTAATAAGCATTTATGAAACCCTAAAAATGTTACCTGATTTTAGAGTGTACATAAGTTGAGAAACATCGCCGCCAAGCTGCCACGCAAGATCCAAAAAGATTGCCTGGACCATGTTAAAAGAGTCTTTTATACAGATTCTTAACCTACAGTGCCTTGAGACGATCTTTTTATGTATTGACTCTAAGTATGGCTTCGTTATATAATAAGGGTGAAAAGGGGAGTAGCTGGCAGGTTAATTGCCGATCCGGGCCAACAATCACGGTACTTGTACCTGGCCCGTCGCTTGTATGGACAAGTAGCAAGACCTTTGGCATGACAAATCGTGTCAAAGGTCTTTTTTTCATGAAATTTAAACGCAGCCCGGGTTCATATTTTTATGCTAAGAGGAAAATTTCGGCCGTATAAAAGGTGGTGAAAATGTGAGCAATGTAATTCTGGAAGGCAAAAAGATAAGCAAATGGTACATCATGGGGGAGGTGCGCGTCGACGCCTTAAAAAAGGTCACCTTCGAAATCTATCAAGGGGAGTTTATCGTTGTGTTGGGTCCCAGCGGTTCAGGTAAGAGCACCTTGCTCAATATCATCGGGGGTATGGACCAGGTTAGCGAAGGAGAGCTGTTCTACCTGGGCAGTCCCCTGCACGGGGCGGAAGAAAGTGTTGTTACACGTTACCGCCGCAATGCGGTCGGTTTTATTTTTCAGTTTTACAACCTGATGCCTAATCTTACAGCCTTTGAAAATGTCCAGCTGGCAACGGAGATAGCAACTGATCCTCTCCCCGCGGCGGATATTTTGGCCGAGGTGGGCCTGGCGGATCGGGCGGGACATTTTCCCGCGCAGCTCTCCGGCGGTGAACAGCAGCGGGTGGCCGTGGCCCGGGCTGTGGCCAAAAATCCGGAGCTTTTGTTATGCGATGAACCGACCGGCGCCCTGGATCTTAAAACAGGTATTCAAATCTTGAAATTGCTGCGAGACTTTAATATTAAATATAAGAAGACAGTCATGGTAATTACACATAATGCCAGCATCGCAGATATGGCAGACCGGGTTTTCAGCTTAAAAGACGGTGAACTGGTGTCTGTCCGGGTAATCGACAATCCCAAATCCCCGGAAGAGGTGAGCTGGTAATGCTGTGGAAAAAAACATGGCGGGAACTGCGGGAGAACAAGGCGGCCTATCTAGCCTGCATTACCATTATTGCCATTGGCCTGATGCTCTTTGTCTCCATGTCGGTTATTTACGAAGGGCTCAGCAATGCTAAGAATAAATTTTACAGCGATTATCGCTTTGCCGACGGTTTTGCCGTTGTCCGCGGTCTTTCCGAAACCCAGGTGGCGAGGCTGGCTTCTGTGGAAGGAGTTGACCGCCTGGAAGGCCGTATGGTCAAAGATGTCCGTGTTTTTGCCCCGGAACGGGAGGAGAATATTTACTTGCGCCTGGTCTCCATTCGGCCGGAACAGGCCACCCGCTTAAATGATGCGATGCTCCTCGGCGGGGCAATGCCGGCAGCCGGTTCGCACGGCATACTTGTAGACCCTGCCTTTTTAGAGGCAAATAACCTGCAACCCGGTGATACAATCCACGTGATTATCGCCGGAAACCAGGTGGAACTATCCGTTGCCGGTGCTGCATTCAGCCCGGAATTTGTCTATGCCCTGCGCAATCCCATGGATATCTACCCCGATCCTCTCACCTTCGGGGTGGCCTATCTGCCGCTGGAAACGATGCAGATCTTATTTGGGGAAGAGACTCTGAACGACATTGTTTTTACGTTGTCCGCGGGATACACCTATGAAGATGTCGAGGGCCGCTTGAAGCCGAGGCTCGAAACTTTCGGCCTGGAAAGTATTTATGCCAGGAAGGACCAGTTCAGTGAAGTCATGCTTGCCCAGGAACTCCAGGGTGTGCAGTCCATGGTCGCATCAGTCCCGCTTCTTTTTTTAATTGTGGCTGCGACCATCCTTTATATACTGTTCAAGAGAATGGTGGAACAACAGCGAGGGCAGATCGGCATACTGAAAGCTCTCGGTTATTCCAGCCGGGAAATTCTTCTTCACTATCTTTCTTACGCACTGATCATCGGCGCCCTAGGGGGACTGCTGGGTTCGCTGCTGGGTTTTTGGCTTTCTTTTCCTCTGATGACCGTGTATGAAGAGTTCTTTAACCTGCCCGGGCTCACCGGTCGCTTTTCTTTCGGCTATTTAGTTATCAGCCTCCTTTTTTCCACCGGCTTTGCCGGCCTGGCCGGCTATTTCGGCAGTAAAGAGGTATTGAAATTGCAGCCTTCGGAGGCGATGAGGCCGCCGGCGCCGCCTGTTGCCAAAAAAACGCTGCTGGAGGGCTGGCACGGCTACTGGGACAACTTAACCGTTCAGGGCAAAATGGCCACGCGCAACGCCTTTCGTAATCCTGGCCGCAGCTTTTTCACCCTGATCGGGGTAATGTTTGCTTTCAGCCTCATCGCCACAACAGGATATTTTTTGTCCATAACCGATCTGCTTATTTTAGATCAGTTCACCAAGGTGCAGACTCACGATGTGAAGGTTGTTTTTGCCGCACCTCTTGACAGCCGTGATGCCCGGCTGGAGCTTTCCCGTCTACCGGGTGTAAACAGGTTCGAGGCCTACCTGGAAGTACCTGCCATCATTAAGCAGGGCTGGTACGAAAAGGATACGATAGTTTTAGGCCTGGAGCCGAATTCTGAAATGTACAATCTTCTGACCAAAAGGGGAGTAAAAGTGCCCCTGCCGCCTGAGGGCCTGGTTCTTTCCCAAAAGCTTGCCGGGAACCTTCATGCCGGGGTGGGATCCCGGCTGGAGATAGAAAGTCCCTATGCCAAGGAGAATCCTGTTTATGCCGAGGTGGTGGATATTGTCCCGCAGCATCTGGGAACAAATGCCTATATGGAGATCAATGCTCTTGGACGCCTGCTAGGCCAGGGGCATATCAGCACCGCGGCGCTTTTAGCCGTGGAGGAGGGTGCATACCCCTATCTGAAAGACCGCTACCGGGAGGCAAAAGGTGTCTTTTCCGTGGAGGAAAAGGGTGCCATGCTTAACAAATTCAACGAACTGTTGGAGTCATATAGCTTTACTTATTGGATTCTGGCCCTGTTTGGCATGTTCACAGGTTTCGCCGTCATCTATAACTCCGGGGTGGTTTCTCTTTCGGAGAGGAGAAGGGAGCTGGCGTCTCTGCGGGTGATGGGCATGACGCCGGCGGAAGTGCTGCAGGTGCTCTCCTTCGAGCAGTGGTTTGTGAGCCTGTTCGGTATGCTGGCCGGCGTGCCGATGACGATGCTTTTTTTACAGGTTATGGCCAGTGCCATGGACAATGATCTTTTTTCGTTTCCGGTTGTCTTTGAACTACAGCCGTTTATTATCGGGGCTGTGGGGACCACAGTCTCCATTTGGCTGACGCAAAAGGTTATTTTCAGGAAAATCCGCCGGCTTTCCATGGTGGAAGCTCTTAAAGAAAGGGACTAGGCATAAGACTTAAAGACAAGAGAGACAAGGGAGTGATGTTGATGAAAAAGCGTCTTAAATGGATTCTTTGGGGAGTTGTGGTCGCGGCACTGGTGGGCGTCTCCGTCTATTCCGCGACGCGTCCCCTTCAGGCAGAACTGCTGGAGATAAAGCCTCGGACGATTGAAAAGAAGTTTACAGAATCAGGTACGGTCTCTGCCGTCTGGCAGAAAGACTTCTTTAGTGTATCAGGCGGGAAAGTTTTAACTGTAAATGTTAAGGAGGGTGACGAGGTTGCTGCCGGAGAACTTCTCCTGGCACTGGATACCCGCGATATCGACTACCAGATTGTTCAGCTGGAGGGACAGCTGATAAGCCTCAGGGGGCAGGAAAGGCAGGCCCTCAGCGGACTCGGGAAAAGCCAAACATCCCCGCAGCCTGCCATTGAGCAATTGAAAATTCAGCTGCAATCCGCGCAAGAAGAGCATGAGCGGATGGCAGTTCTTTACCAGGCTGACGCAGTCAGCAAGTCTGACCTGGACGAAGCGGAGAGGGCCGTGAGACAGCTTGAGCTTCTCCTTGCCCAACAGGAACAACTTTTGCTGGGCGCTAAAGAACAGTTCGCGGGACTTGAGTCTTCCCTGCGCGCTCAGATCGCCTTGCTAGAATACCAGAGGGAAAACGCCGAGTTCATCGCGCCCGAGAAATCCACCGTTGTTGCTGTACATGTCAAGGAAGGGGAGGTTGTTGCACCGGGAGCACCGCTAATTTCTCTCTATCGTCCCGGAGAGTACGAGGTGGATGTCTATCTGCTGCCGGAGGACGTGGTTCACGTGCAGCCCGGTATGGATGTCCGTGTAGCCTATAAAGGCCTCAGCGGTGAGGATGAACTTGGCGGCAAAGTGACGAAAATTGCCCACGCTGCGGTGGAGCGCATCTCTTCACTGGGGTTGGCGGAACAAAGGGTGAAAGTGACCGTCGAACTGTCGGGCGACGTTAGCAGCCTGCGTTCAGGTTATGCCATGGATGTGACCTTTGTAACCCGGTGTGAAGAGAACAGCCTGGTCGTTCCTAAAACAGCACTTTTTACCTATGAAGGCGAAAGTGCTGTCTGGGTGGTGCGCCGGGGGAAAGCGGAGATTCAGCCAGTAGAAAAAGGATTGGAAGCGGACGATGAAGTGGCTGTTGTCTCCGGGCTTGCGGAGGGAGACCTGGTGATCCGCAATACGCGCCTGGAAGGACTAAAAGATGGAGCGAGGATAGTTCAGCAATAAGGCTTTTAACTCTGTCCAGGATTAATTGACAGTGATTTCTTCTAAAATATAACTGCTTAGTCTAAGGTATATACCGCAAAGCAGGGGATGGTTCCATCGTCTTTCTGCTTTACTTAGGTGCGGGGACACACCTCTTGCGGAGGAATGTCCCCAAGTCTATTAAATTTCTGGGCAGTTACTAATATAATTAATTAATCTAGCTTGCAAAGAGTTATATTATTCGCAGCCCTTATAATTGCTGTACAGGACCTAGTCTGCAATTGAATAAGAATCTAAGAATTGTTGAAACTTGTTTTTCGCCTCCATGTATGCGGCTTCCTTCTCTTCCAAATCCTTTTTATCTATTTTCCCGGCCTCCAGTTTTTCCCCGGCCAATTCAAGCTCCAGCTTTTTGATTTCATATTCCTGAAGTAATAAAGTTCCCAAAACGGTATTCGTCCAGTTATGAAAACCCAAATGTTGTATTTCCCAGCCGGTATTCCCCACATCATCCATTTCTTCCTTTGAAATTTTCCCTGCAGCTTTTTCCGTTAGCAGGCGAAAACTCTTCAACGCGTCAATTATCTGTTCGGTTCGGCAAGCTGCTTCTTCAGCTGAAAATCTTTCCTCAAGCACTTCCCCTTCAGGCAAGTTGCTTAAATCAAAATCAGCGGTTATTTCGAAACCATTATCCATCTCATTTTCTTGCGCCTGCTCATTTTGTCCGTCCGGGCTGCCTGATTCTGTTTTTCCGGACTGATCGGCAACGCTCCCCCCGATACATCCTGAAACAAATAAGGCTAGAATTATGAAGACAACGGCAATTCTACTTTTTTTTAAGCAGTTTATCATTGAAGAGCCCCCCATGTTTAATGTGATGTTTTACGATGCTGTTATTAAGACGTGGAAGATGGCTGCAAGGTTCGGTAAAGTTTTATATGGTTCTATTGAAGGCAAAGAGACATTCAACGATTGCCTTCTTCACTATGCCTTGACAGAACATCTTTCTATTGATACGATGCTAATATAACGGGTGACTTGCTTCACTCCACCAATATTATGTTATTTCAAAGAAGGAGTTGAGAAGATGCGCAACCTTTCTTGCTAGCTCTCAAAAAGAATAAAGCACTTTCGACATACGGCAAAGCCCGTCTGTTGCCTTGTGCTCTAGTAGCAAGAAGGTTGCCGGATCTTTAATTTTCATCCACATTTTTAAAGAGGATATCCCTGTTCGGAATATAGGAATATGGGGTACGATTATCCTGCCTTTTTCAGGCTGTAAGAAGCACTTTCTTGCAGCCTTTTTATTTTATTAACTGTCATTGCCTTAACTAAGATCTTTTTGTTTATTATTAGGAGGTCATGCCTGATGTCCCTTATAAACATCACTAATTTGACGTTCAGCTACGAGGGAAGCTATGAAAATATCTTTGAAAACGTATCCTTCCAGATCGACACGGACTGGAAACTGGGGTTTACGGGCAGAAACGGCCGTGGAAAGACGACCTTTTTAAAGTTGTTAATGGGGGAATATGAGTACAGCGGAACGATCTCGGCTTCCGTGACCTTTGACTACTTCCCTTTTCCCGTACAAGCCGGAAGGAAAAACACCCTTGATATTCTCCGCGGAATCAATGCGGATTTTGAAGATTGGGAGCTGCAGAGAGAGCTATCCCTTTTGGAAGTTGGGGAGGATGTCCTCCACCGTCCCTTTGAAACCCTCAGCAATGGGGAGCAAACAAAAGTTTTGCTGGCTGTTCTTTTTCTGCAGGATAATCATTTTCTGTTAATCGATGAGCCAACCAACCATCTGGACGTGAATGCCCGCAAAATTGTCAGCGATTATTTAAAGAGCAAAAAAGGTTTTATCCTGGTCTCCCATGACCGGGCCTTTTTGGACAACTGTATCGATCATATCCTATCCATCAACAAAACAAACATTGAAGTGCAAAAGGGCAATTTTTCTTCCTGGCTGTACAACAAAAAGTTACAGGACGAATATGAGCTGGCTGAAAACGAAAAGTTGAAAAGAGAAATTCAAAGGCTTTCCCAGGCAGCGAGGCGAACGGCCGGCTGGTCGCAAAAGGCGGAAAAAACAAAGTTTGGCAGGCACAATTCCGGCGTCAAGCCTGACAAAGGATACGTTGGACACAAAGCAGCCAAGATGATGAAACGCTCCAAAGTGGCAGAGGCGCGCCGGCAAAAAGCGGTGGAGAAAAAGGCAAAACTCTTAAAAAATATTGAAACAGCGGATCCTCTTTCCATTAAGCCCCTTAAATATCATACCGGGAGGATGATTGAGGCTAAAGAGCTTTCCATCTACTACGGTGACAATGAGGTATGCGCTGATGTGAGCTTTACGGTGAACTGCGGCGATCGTATTGCTCTCACGGGAAAAAACGGCAGCGGAAAGTCCAGCATCTTAAAACTGCTGATTGGAGATAAGATTTCTTTTCGCGGTGAACTAAGGGTGGGCAGTAATTTGCAGCTTTCCTATGTCCCTCAGGATACTTCTTTCCTGCAGGGCAGTCTAACAGAATTTGCACGGAGCAGTGGTATCGACGAAAGCCTTTTTAAAACTATTTTGCGCAAGCTGGATTTCTCTAGAGAACAGTTTGAGAAGGATATGCGCTTTTTTAGCGACGGGCAAAAGAAAAAGGTACTGCTGGCCAGAAGCCTGTGCGAGAGGGCACATCTGTATATCTGGGATGAGCCTTTAAATTACATTGATGTGCTTTCCCGCATGCAAATTGAGGAGTTAATTTTACGGCACCGTCCGACCATGCTTTTTGTGGAGCACGACAGTTCTTTTCTTTCAGCCGTCGCGACAAAGAGAATTGATTTATCGTTATTGGCTGCCAAAAAAAAGCAAAATGTATTTGACATATGCCCATAATTCTGTATAATAAATGATAAGTGGAGGCACAGATTTGACAACTTTTTAAGGTAAAATAGGAAGGCTGAGGAAAAAATGTTTTTTTGTTTCATAATTCGTTCAGGCTTAAAAAACTTCAGAGAATTTAAAAAAAATAACGTGGAGGCGATTCGATGAAAATTGCAGTTCCAGTTGACGAAAAAAATATGGAGACAACTGTATGTCCATCCTTTGGACGTTCCCCGTTTTTCCTGATCTATGATACGGAATCAAAGAATGCCACTTTTATAGACAATAATGCTGCTGCCAGCCAGGGCGGTTCCGGAATTAAGGCTGCGCAGACGATTGTGGATAATCAGGTCAGTGCATTGCTGACTCCCCGCTGCGGTGAAAATGCGGCGCAGGTTATTCAGGCGGCTAATATTAAAATATATAAAACCGCGGGTAATTCCCTTCAGGAAAACATTGATGCTTTCATGGAAGGCAAGTTGCCCGTATTGAATGAAATTCATCCCGGCTTTCATGGAGGCCGCAAGTAATGAAAATTGCCGTGCTGAGTGGCAAGGGCGGTACAGGAAAAACCCTTGTATCGGTAAATCTGGCTGCAGCAGCAAAAGCTTCCACATATATCGATTGTGATGTCGAGGAACCAAACGGTCACCTTTTTTTCAAACCGGAAAAATTAGTCAATGAAACAGTCGCGGTAAAAATACCTGAGGTGGATAACCTGCTTTGCAACGGCTGCCGTAAGTGCATTGAGTTCTGTAAATTCAATGCACTCGCCTATATCGGTGATACCTTGCTGGTGTTCGAAGAAGTCTGTCATTCCTGTGGAGGTTGCGCTTTGATTTGCCCGGAAAAAGCCTTGCGGGAAAAGGAAAAAGCTATTGGGGAAATCCAGCGGGGGGTATCGGGTAATGTTAAGGTGATAACAGGTATTTTGAATACAGGGGAAGCTTCGGGTATTCCTATCATTAAAAAGCTTCTGGATGATATGCACGAAGGAAATAGTAAAGAGGATAAGAAAAAGAACAATGAAAGCGGGAAAGAATTCGTTTTTATCGATTGCCCGCCGGGTAGCGCCTGTATCGTGATGGAGAGCATCAAGGATGTGGACTATTGCATTCTGGTGGCAGAGCCCACCCTTTTTGGAGTGCACAATCTCAGTATGGTGCATGAACTGGTTAAACTGTTCGGCAAACCCTGCGGAGCAGTGCTGAACAAATGTTTGGATGGGGAAAATCCGGCAGAAAAATATTGCCGGGAAAACGGCATTAATATTTTGTGTCAAATTCCTTATGAAAACGAGATTGGCACAATGAATTCCAACGCTCTGATCCTGGCCAGGGAAAATGACAGGTACCAAGCCTTGTTTAGAGGTCTGTTGGATGCGGTTGCAAAAGGAGGTGCGCCATGAAGCAGCTATTAATCCTTAGCGGAAAGGGCGGCACAGGTAAAACAACCATCGCCGCTGCCTTTATTAAACTTGCCGAGGCAAAAGCTTATGCAGACTGTGACGTGGATGCCCCTAATCTGCATCTTGTTGCCCATCAAGCATCAGAGCCCGCACGTTCAAACTTTTACGGCATGCCCAAGGCGGAGATAAACGCGGACCTCTGTGTGAAGTGCGATCAGTGTAGAAAGAACTGCCGTTTCGATGCCATTGAGCCCGGCGAAAAATACAAGGTTGATCCTTTTGCCTGTGAAGGCTGTGGTGTATGCGAGGCCGTGTGTCCGGAGGGAGCCGTCAGCCTCAAACCGGCAGTGGCGGGAGAGCTAATGCTCCATGTAAATGATTCCGTCTTTTCCACGGCTCAGCTCCGGATGGGCAGCGGCACATCCGGAAAACTGGTAACGGAAGTTAAACAACAGATGAACTCGGTCCCCATTGAGACAGAGATAGCCATTATTGACGGCTCGCCGGGAATCGGCTGCCCTGTTATCGCCTCCCTTAGTGGAGCAGATATGGTACTAGTGGTGGCTGAACCATCCCTCTCCTGTATTAGCGATATGGAGAGAATTATTCGCACTGCCAAAATATTTGACATGAAGATTGGTGTTTGTGTCAACAAGTTCGATACAAACATTGAAAACACAAAAAAGATTGAAGCCTTTTGTTTGGAACAAAGTATTCCTTTTACCGGCAAAGTGCCCTTCGATGCGGAAGCTGTTAGGGCAGTGAACAATGGACTGAGCATTGTTGATCTTCAATGTGCGGCCGGGGAGGCGGTAAAAGAAGTATTTCGGGAAACTTTACGAGTGCTGAACGGTTGAACATTTTACAAAAACCGGGCTTACTGCCGCTTTACCCGGATGGGTGGTTTGCTGAAAAAGTAACTTTTCCGGGTCTATAGGCTTAATATTTAAAAAAGAAAAGATGGAGGGACAAGGATGAAGATTGCAGTAGCAAGCGAAGGTAAAATGGTTGCGGAGCACTTTGGTCATTGTGTAAACTTTAATATTTTTGATATTGAAGACAATAAGGTTGTTAAAATCGAATCAATTCCCAATCCGGGGCACAGGCCCGGCTTTTTGCCGAATTTCCTGAATGATTTAGGCGTAAAGGTCGTCATCTCAGGCGGCATGGGGGGAGGCGCTGTTAATATCTTTAATGAAAAAAATATTGAGGTGATCATCGGCGTGAGGGGAAGTGCAGAAGACGCAGTGCATAGTTATCTGCAGGGAACGTTGGAATCCACGGGCTCTGTTTGCCATCAGCACCAGCATCACGATCAGTGCGGTAACTAAAAACAGGTTGATAAAAAGGGCTGTGCTTCAAAGTGCAGCTCTTTACCGGAGCAAAAGAGGGCTTTCGTGGTCTCTGATTGAGACTATGGGAGTTCTTTTTTCTGAAAAAGTAATTCGCCGGGCAAAAAAAGATGCTTGAAAAAAGACTTGAGATTATAAAGAGGCAGCTGGAGAGTTTTCTGGACACAGAATAAAACGGGGAGATTTGTCTCCCCGTTTTTATTCTGCAGGGAAATAGAGCGGGGTAAAAACGGGGTTGCTTGTTTTCTGCATAGCATGCTAAAATGCCGGGTGAAGGTGGTGGCCATTATGGAGGGGATTTTCATTTCTACTGGGCCGGCGCTGGAAGAGGGGATCTTTGTGGAACGGCCAAACCGCTTTCTGATCCGCTGTGCCTTAAAAAAAGCCGTTGACGGGGTTGATTGTGCGCGGCCGCGAAGCCTCGTGGAAGCACACCTGCCGGACCCTGGCCGCCTGAAGGAGCTTCTTGTTCCGGGGCGGCGAATATGGCTCCGTTCTGTCAACAACATACCCCGCCGGAAAACAAAATGGACTGCCGTATTGACCGAGCGGCCGGACGGAAAAGGTTTCGTTTCTCTTGATTCCACGCTGCCGAACCGTCTCATCGCCAAAGCGCTGCAGAGGGGTGTCATGGAAGAATTTCAAGGGTGGTCGCTTCTTTCTGCCGAGTTCAAGATGGGACATTCCCGGTGGGATTTTTTGCTGGCAGGCCCCGGTGAGTCCCGTCTTGTTTTGGAAGTGAAAAGCGTTACCCTTGTTGAAAACGGTGTGGGGCTTTTCCCCGATGCCATTACGGCCCGGGGGACCAGGCACCTGCAGGAACTGGCTGAGATTGCGCAGCAACCGGATTGGAAGGCTGCCGCGCTTTTTGTCCTGCAAAGGGATGATGCCTGCCGGATTGAGGCGGCAAGGTCCATTGATCAAACTTTTGCCGCTGTGCTGGCGGAGGCCAGAGCCGCAGGTGTCGGCGTCTTTGGCCGGAGATGTATAGTTACGCTGGAAAAGGTAATTTTGGGGGAGAGAGTACCTGTGGTGACCCCGGAGGAGAAAAACTCTCTACTCAAGAAATACTGGTCCATACCTGAACGGTAGGTAGAAACTTCGGTTGTGCTTGCTGAAGAAAAATGGTTCAAGATCAAGCGAAAGGAAAGATAAATGTTTTTTAGCGGAGATACCAGGGAGAAACTGGCGAAATCTTTGACGGCAAAGACAACGGAATTGATTCCTTTCCTGCCTTATTTGCTGCAGGATTTGTGGGAGCTCGGCTCTATTCCGGGAGATATCGAAGCGTTGATTCGTGAGCATGTCAAATCACCCGGACTGATGAGCGTACTCGATCTCGCTTGCGGCAAGGGAGCGGTTTCTGTCCATCTGGCAAAGGTTTTTGGATGTCGTATCAAAGGGATCGATTTTTTTCCGGAGTTTATTGAGTATGCACGCCGGAAGGCAGAGGAATTTAGTGTAAGCGAACTCTGTAAATTTCAGGTGGGAGATATAAATGAGGCTGTGCTCAGCGAGCGCGGCTTTGACATGGTTATTTTCGGCTCGGTTGGCAATGTGCTGGGGAACTATGGCCGGACGTTGAATATGTTGAGGCGGACGGTGAAGGATGGCGGCTATATCATCATCGATGATGCTTACAACCGGGAAGAAAAAGACGGCGAATACCTGTCTATTAAAGGGTGGCTGGAGTTGTTCAGAAAGGGGAAAGTGGATCTTCTGGCGTGTAAAACCGTGGATGAGCTTGAACTTGCGGAGATGAATGCTGTTCAGCAGGCTTCTATCCGCAGGCGTGCGGAGGAATTGAAGTTAAAATATCCGGGAAAAAGCCACCTTTTTGATGGATATGTGGCCAGCCAGCAGGCTGAGTGTGATGAGCTGGCGGAAGAGATTATGGGAATCACCTGGCTCCTCAAGAAACAAAAGACAGAAAATGCATAGGTAATGATTACCTGTACCTGGAGCACGCTAAAAAGGCTCTTTTAGCGTGCTCCAGGCATTTTTTTATCCCGGGAGTGTCTAGCAGCTGCCGGAGTCCCGGATATGTGCATGGTATTCCTGGCAAAGATTTCTAGCGATACTCTGCAAACTATTTTCTTTTAACGCTGCAATCCCTTAAATTATTTTTGAGAACTATCTTCAAAGGAGGCGCGAGGATAACTGCCGAGTATCTTTAGAAAGAGGGTCCTATTGCGCATTTCGCTGATGGCAAGGGCTACATTCTTATCGCGGCGATGTCCCTGGATATCCAGGAAAAAGATATATTTCCCCAGGTCGCCGCGGATAGGACGGGATTCAATCTTGGTGAGGTTGAGCCCGTGATTTGCCACAACTCCGAGAAGGTCATGCAGACTTCCCGGTCTGTCCGGCAGCCCGAGGAGCAGCGATGTTTTATCGTCACCCGTAGGCGGGGCATCCTCTGCAGCCAAAATGAGAAAACGGGTGACATTTCCTTTTTCATCCTGCAGATCTTCACGGAGCACGTTGAGCCCGTAGCGTGCAGCTGCATGGCGGGAAGCCACAACTCCAAGACCGGGGTGCTGCGCGGCCAGGCAAGCCGCCTCTGCCGTGCTGACCGTCTCCCTTACAGGTATTCCCGGCAGAAGTTCGGCCAGGCTGTGGCGGCATTGGGCCAAAGCCTGGGGATGTGAACGGACTTCTTTTATTCCGCTCAGCGTTTCCCCTTTTTGCGCCAGCAAACAATGGCGTACCGGAAGGAGGATTTCAGCCCTGATTTGCGCGCTGCTATGGCGCAAAAGGTCGAGGGTAAGATTTACAGAGCCCTCTAGAGAGTTTTCCACAGGGACGATCCCAAGGTCGGCCTTTTTTTGTTCAACTGCGGCTATTGCCGTATCAATTCCGGCACAGGGTACCAGAGAGATCGATTTGCCGCCGGCAAAACGGATTGCCGCCTCTTCGCTAAAGGTACCCGGAGGTCCCAGGTAAGCGAGCTTAGCACACATTTAACGTCCTCCTTTGTTTCTCTGTCTATTCTAGCATTACCCCGGTAGGCAGTCAATAAGATGCATGAAGGTGCGGGAGGATGGTTCATTTATGTGGCAACTAAAAACAGAAAGGAAGGATATTAAAACTATCTGTCGAAAGTACAATACCGGAAAATTGTTAAGAGCCAGGCAGGAAAGATAGGGAGGCTTACTATATGGCTAAATTACCGGATTATGTGGGTCCCTGCGCCTTGGGAATCAAAATGGGTGTGATCACGCCAAGATGTGACTTGCTCGGTATGATTTGCGAGGCCATGCAGCAATGTGATAAGGATAATCTTCTTGATGATGGAGATGTTATCTGTATAACAGAATCGTGCGTAGCAAGGGCGCAGGATAATTTTGTCTCCACTGACGAAATCGCGGCCGAGTTGAAGGAAAAGTACAACGTTAAACCCGACAGCAGGCTCGGTGTTCTTTTTCCCATAACCAGTCGCAACCGTTTTGCTCTTATTTTAAAGGGTTTGGCAAAAGCTGTTCCCCGGGGGGAAATAATCGTTCAGTTTTCTTTCCCTTCCGACGAGGTGGGCAACATGATTGTTTTACCCGAATTTGCAGAGGGTTGCAAGGGCGATGAATCATTTTTTTATGAAGAGATTAAGGATAAATGCCGGCATCCCATTACTAACATTGATTATCCCGGCTACTATAAAAAAATAATTGAAGCTGAAGGTGCCGGGGCAAAGATTTGCTTTTCCAACAACCCGGAAACCATACTTTCTTTTAAACCGGATTGCCTGGTTATCTCCAGTGTCCATGATCGCTTTAAAAAACAAAAAATGTTTGAGGGTACAGGTTTTCGTATTATCACTTTACAGGACATCTGCAGCGACCCCTCTAAACCGGCCTGGTCGGAATGGGGGCTTCTGGGAAGCAACATGTCTTCGGATAACCTGCTCAACCTGGCCCCCAGGAACGGTGATGAATTTGCCCTTAATGTGCAAAAAATGATTAAAGGGAAGTTTGGCAAAGAAGTAGAGGTAATAATTTATGGTGACGGAGCCTACAAGGATCCGGTCACGGGTATTTACGAACTTGCCGACCCGCAACCCAGCCTCGGCAGCACACCGGCCTTTAAAGACGGCCGTATGCGCGAAGGTGTCAAGTATAAGATGCTGGCGGATACTGCCTTTGCCGAAGGCAAGTCACCGGCGGAAATAGAGGAAATGCTGGCAGCTGTTAAAAAGAAGAGGTATGGACAGGACGAGATAGCCAACGAAGGGACAACGCCGCGTAAACTGGAAGATATAATTGCCAGCCTGGCTGATTTGATAAGCGGCTCCGCGGATGCGGGCACCCCTCTGGTTTTGGTAAAAGGACTATTTAATGTAAGATAATAAGAGTAATTGTAACTGCTTAAGAGGTTGATATAAGCCCTTATGTAGCGAATCGGCACGGCTTTTTCTAAAAATTAGAAAAAGCCGTGCCGATTATGAAAGCGCCTTTTGTTGTATTTTCATTATAAAAGTAGAAAGGGTGCAGCAGTCAATGTATTTGCAACGTCAGTACCAGCCTGGCCGGAAGTGGTTAGCCAGGCTGCCTTTTGAGTCAGATTTACTTGGGGAAATAGAAAAGTTTGCCGCGGAACAAAATATCAAGGTTGGTCAGGTGAAAGTCATCGGGGCTGTAAAAAAGGCAGTGCTTGGTTTTTATGACCAGCAGAGCAAGGAATATCGTTCACTTTATTTTAACAAACCTCTGGAAATTTTGCACTGTAGCGGCAACTTAAGCATTAAAGACGGAACCCCGAAGGCGCATCTGCATATTGCTTTGGGCAGTGAAGATGGTGCTGCCTTAGGAGGGCATCTCCTACCTGGAACCATTGTTTTTGCCGGTGAAGCAGTAATAGAAGAACTTATTGGCCCTGAAATGGTTCGCGGCTATGACCTGCAAACAGGACTTCCCCTCTGGGAAAAATAAAGAGGTTTTTACACATGGAAAATCCAGGAACAGTTATTATAACCGGAGCTTCTAGAGGAATTGGAAAAGCGATGGCAAAAGCCTTTGCCGGTAAAGGATATAATGTTCTCATCAACTACAATAAGTCTGAAAATGCTGCAAAAGAACTGTACAGTCAACTGGTGGAAAAAAATTTATCCGTTGAGCTTTGCAGGGCGGATATAGCAAAGCGCGGGGAAGTTGACTTCATGGTGGATTTCTGTATAAAAAAATATGCCGGTTTAGATATATTGATCAATAATGCAGGAATAAGCCAATCAAAACTCTTTACCGACATAGAAGAGCATGATTGGGATGAAATGATCAATATCAATCTAAAGGGTGTTTTTAATTGTGCTCAGAGTGTTTTAAGATATATGCTTCCCAGAAAAAGAGGTAAAATAATAAACGTATCTTCCGTCTGGGGTATTGTAGGTGCGTCCTGTGAAGTCCACTATTCAGCCGCAAAAGCCGGCGTCATCGGTTTTACGAAAGCGCTTGCCAAGGAACTGGGACCGTCGAATATACAGGTGAACTGTATCGCGCCGGGAATTATTAAGACAGAAATGCTTGATTCTTACTCACCACAAGAATTGGATGATTTAAAAAATTCAATCCCGCTAATGAGGCTGGGAAGGCCGGAGGAGATCGCTGCCTGTGCACTGTTTCTCGCGTCCAAAGATGCGGATTACATCACAGGACAGGTAATTAGTCCAAATGGGGGATTCGTAATTTAACGAGGTGTCGCGCATAATATGGCGGGATTATTTCTCATCGGGTTTTCCGGAACCGTTCTTTAACCCGCCGGCAAACATGCGCCTGCGGCAAAAACCAAAACCGCACGATTTTTCCAAACCATCACAAAGCCGGTAATCCCCACCCTCTATTCTTAGCATTTTGCTGTTTACCAGGGAGTCTGCAATTTTTTTTCTGGCATCATTATAAATCCTTTGAACAGTTGTGCGGGCGATATGCATCTTTTCTGCACATTCTTCCTGCGTGAGCCCCTCTAAGTCGATCAGCCTTATCGTTTCATATTCATCAACAGTCATTATTACAAAATGATCCTGACTGAGCAGCGAATTAAGAGGACCAAACCGGCTGCTTTCAGGTAAGCAGCAGACTTTTCTGCATTTCCTTGGTCTGGCCATAGATAGATCACCTCTTGTATCTATTATACCATGTTATGAGCATATGTCAATAACATTTATTTTTAGTACCCAGCAGATAAACTTTTCTTTTCCGTAGGTAATTTTTGATGTAATATATTAACAGCAGTATCTTATGGCTATTAATAAGGAGATGGAGAAAACAATTATGAGGGAAAATAAGGAAATAGATTATGACAGGATATTAAAATTTCTTCCCTACTTTGAGGACGAATATTTTAGATTTCTTTATGGGGAAAGAGGTTTTACCTGTATATTTTCCGATGACATCGCAGGTTTTGTAAATGTTCTTCAGGAAGACGGATTTTTTATTTCGTTTAAGTGGCAAGAATGGCAAGAGGAAGCCGGGAGGTATATTGATAACCCGGAGTTAATTCTCGAAGCACCGCTTGAAGATTTGCGAAAACTACTAACGACCTTTGTTGAAAGGGATAAAGTAAAGTTGGGATATCTGATTTCAGTAATCAGGGATGAGCTGGTCCTTTTAATCCTGAAGCGGTTAAAAGTTCTCGTATCTCATGTTGACCGTTGTTAAAGAACATATTAAAAAGCATTTTTAAGGTGCCGCATCTCTTTGGCCGCTTGCTTTTTTTCGTCTAAAAGAATTAAGACGACATCAAAACGGCAAGGTGTGAAGTTGCGGCGCTCCCTTAATAGGTAATATTGGGCCAGCTGTTTCAGCTTTCTTTTTTTGCGATAATTGATAGACTCTGCTGCCATATTCAAAGTTCCGCTACTGCTTGAGCGAACTTCAACAAAAACAAGGTACTGCCCATCTCGGCAAATAAGATCGATTTCCCCTACCGGGCAGCGATAATTTCTCGATAAAATTTGGTAGCCTTCTTTATTGCATAAATACTCAGCTGCCAGTTTTTCGCCGGCAGCTCCAAGTTCTTTTTTCCAGCCGGTTTCTTTTTCTTTAATGATAAGCATCCTTTCGCTTTTAATAGTGTCTGTCAAAACTTCGATACTGAATTGCTTCCGCAATATGATGGGCCTGAATGAAGGTTTCTTGTTCAAGGTCCGCGATTGTACGGGCAACTTTTATAATCCTGTCATGCGCTCTCATGGAAAGGGATAGAGAATCGAATGCCCGCCCAAGTATCATGCGGGCATCTTTATTTAAAGGGCAAATTTCCTGTAAATGACGGTTTGTCATGTCGGCATTGCAAGTAATATTCAGGTGGCGGAACCTTTGCCTTTGCAACTGCCTTGCCTTTTCAACCCGTTTTCGGATCGCGGCTGAACTTTCTGCATGCTGATCATCTTGCAACTCGGAGTATTCCATTGCAGGAACCTCAACATGAATATCGATCCTGTCCATCAGGGGACCGGAGGACTTCAGTCGATAACGTCTTATTTGCTGTTCTGTACACTGGCATTCTTTTCTGGGGTGTCCGTAATACCCGCACGGACAAGGATTTCTAGAAGCAACCAGCATAAAGCGTGATGGGAAACGAAGAGTCATCTCCGCCCTGGTAATGGTCACGCATCCATCTTCCAACGGCTGGCGCAGACCTTCCAAAACATCCCGTGAATATTCGGGAAATTCGTCTAAAAAAAGAACTCCCATATGGGCAAGGGTAACCTCTCCCGGCTGGGGGATCCGTCCTCCGCCGAGCATTCCTGCTGCAGTTGCGGTATGATGGGGAGAACGAAAAGGTCTTTGGGCAATAAGGGGCGTGTCCTCTTTTAAAAGTCCCGCGACGCTGTATATCTTTGTAATTTCCAGACACTCCTGCAATGTCAGCGAGGGAAGAATAGAAGGTATCCGTCGCGCCAGCATTGTTTTGCCTGTGCCGGGGGGTCCCGAGAGCAGAATATTATGTCCTCCTGCAGCACTTATCTCCAGGGCTCTTTTGGCTGCATATTGTCCTTTTACTTCGCTAAAATCAGGATGATCATTTTTGTTTAATTCAGCTAAAAGTTTCTCTGCATTTGTGTTCCCATGCGGAAGATCAATTTCCCCTTTTAGGAAAGATACCAGCTCTTGAATTGTTGCTACACCCTGGACGACAATTCCTCCCACCAGCGATGCTTCCGCAAGATTTCCTCTAGGCACAATTAGTACTGTGCCGTCTTCTTCCTGTTCCTTTAAAGAAGCGGCCATGGCCATCGTTCCGGGGACCGGCTTTACTTCTCCATCGAGAGAGAGCTCTCCCACCAGAACCTTTCCCTTGAGAGAATCTACTGGTATTTGTCCGGAAGAGGCTAATATTCCCGCGGCAATAGCCAAATCAAAAGCAGAGCCCTCCTTTCGCAAATCCGCAGGAGCCAGGTTAACAGTAATACGCATTACAGGAAAGTCAAAACCGCTGTTTCGCAGGGCGGCGCGCACTCTTTCCCTGGCCTCTTTCACAGACGGAGCGGGAAGCCCGACTAATGAAAAATTGGGCAATCCACCGTCAAGATCTGTTTCAACCCAGACGCGGACTCCTTCAATTCCCGCAAGAGCACAGCTGGCTACTTTGGAAAACAAACAGTTCACCTCTTAGCGGTTTAACAAATTTCTATACTGTAAATTCCACATAAATACTCATTTTTCCTGCTATTTACCAATCGTTAGAAAAAGTCAAAAAGGTAAATGATAAAAGATGAAGGAGACTTAAAAAAAAATTTTTGACATATGCTCATTAATTGTTTAAAATAAATTCAGCATATGACCGCTAAAAAAATTCGAGGCTCAGAAAGGGGAATTATACGCTTATGAGTTCGGACAAACCATCTGGAATTGAGAAGATACAACGTCAAGAAATTAAGCATGTCATCGCAGTGGGTAGCGGTAAAGGGGGAGTAGGCAAGTCTTCCATTACTTCTCTTTTGGCTGTAGGAGCCTGCAGGGAAGGTTTTAAGGCGGGTATTCTCGATGCGGATATCACAGGTCCGAGTATACCCAAGATGTTTGGTTTAAAAAACAATTCCATGAACAAGGGCTTTATCCCTCTGGAAACTTCACGGGGAATAAAGGTTATGTCCTTAAATTTACTGCTTCCCAGCGAGGATGATCCCGTAATTTGGAGGGGACCATTGATTGGCGGTGCAGTAAAACAGTTTTGGACAGAAGTTGACTGGGGAGAACTGGATTATCTCTTTATCGACCTTCCTCCGGGTACGGCCGATGCTCCATTAACAGTTATGCAATTTATTCCACTAGATGGACTGGTTATCGTCAGTTCCCCGCAAGACCTTGCGGTAATGGTTGTCAAAAAGGCTTTGAAAATGGCAGCGGCAATGAATGTTCCGGTACTTGGTTTAATTGAAAATATGAGTTATTTACTTTGCCCCTCATGCGGAGACAAACTGGAAATTTTCGGGGCAAGCAAAGCCAAGGAAGTAGCAACAATAACAGGCGTACCTCTGATCGACATTCTTCCTCTGGACAAGAAGCTGGCCGAATACTGCGATAATGGTCTAATTGAAAATTACGACACCGATTTATTTAAAAAACTGAATGTGCAAAAAAGCTGAAAAAAGAATGGAGAGATAGGAGGTTTGATGAGAAATGATGTACTCGGAAAAAGTACTGGAACATTTTTTGAACCCCAAAAATTTAGGCTATATTCTCGAGCCTGACGGTGTGGGAAAGATGGGGGATCCTTCGTGTGGAGATTATTTGCATATTTATATCAAAGTTAAAGATAACCGCATCGCGGATATCAAATTCGAAATTTTGGGTTGTCCGGCAGCTATCGCGACAAGCAGTGTACTTACGGAACTGGCAGAAGGAAAAACCCTTGACGAGGCATTAAAGATTACAGATGATGATGTTGTCAAAGCCCTTGGCGGGTTGCCCGATCCCAAGGTACACTGTTCTAATCTTGGAGCGGAGGCGCTCCACCGCGCTGTGGAGGACTACCTGGATAAAGTAAAATTTAAAAAATAAAAGTGCTTTATTGACATATGCTCAATAACGTTTTAATAAGGATATTATTTATATGCCCTTAAAAGCAAAATGTTGTTTCAAGCGAAGGCGAGGCTCGACATTTGAAAATTATTGAAGATATTATTTCAACACTTGAAAGAGATGCCCCCGTAAGGGAAGTAAGAATTGGGCCGTTTTGGACGGCTGTCTGGAGCCGTAACTGCGGATTGGCTTCGACAATTTTTGATCATGACCATAGCTCCGGTCCGCCTGTCCGTGACGCAGGCCTGCTTAAAGAGAAATCAGCGCTTGAGTTGTGTGCATATGCCCTGAGCGGAAGCTTACTTGAACGAAGTGTCGGGCTGGCTGCCATTAATTCGCTGGTGGAGGTTGACCTTAACCGGTGCCGAAAGATCAATGCTGAAGAAGTTCTTTTGGAAAAGGGAAGGGGTAAAAAAGTTTGTGTTGTAGGCCATTTTCCGTTTATCCCCCGCTTGCAGAAAGAAGCAGCGAAGCTTTGGGTTCTGGAAAAACGTCCCCGCATTGGCGATTTGCCGGCGGCGGAGGCCGAAAAGATCATGCCGCAGGCTGATGTGCTGGCCATAACCGCTACAGCTCTTATTAATGATACAATGGACAAATTACTGGCTCTCTGCCGCAGGGATGCTCTGGTAATGGTTTTGGGCCCTACAACGCCCCTTTCACCCGTTTGGTTCAATTACGGTGTGGATCTGGTTTCCGGTACGAAGGTGACCGAGCCTGAAACTGTGCTCCGCCTAGTCTCGGAAGGCATTATCTTCAGCCAGTTTCGCAGAAGAGGTGTTGAGCTTCTTACCATGGCCGAAACAAACTGATATTTTTTAAGAAGTTTACACAGCAAAATACTAATGGCGATAGGAGTATAGATCATGCCCGTATATGAATTTGAAGGTAAAAGGCCCCGTATCGAAGCTTCCGCTTATATTTCTCCAGAAGCTACGATAATAGGCGATGTTGTAATCGGAAAAGGGTGTTACATCGCTCCCGGTGCCCGCTTGCGGGGTGATTGGGGCGCAATAATTGTCGGACCTTATTCCAATATCCAGGAAAACTGTGTAATTCATGCAGCTCCCGATAAGAAAGCCGTACTGGGTGAAAGAAGCCATATCGGCCATGGCGCTATTTTGCACGGGCCTGTTTTGGAAGACCATGTGACCGTGGGGATGGGTGCTATTGTCATGGATGGGGCTAAGATAGGTACAGGCAGCTGTATCGGTGCCGGTTCCCTGGTTACAGCCGGGTCGGTTATTCCTCCGGGAAGATTGTTTGTCGGGGTTCCGGCCAAAGACCGCGGAAAAATAGACGAAGAAATGGAGAAATATTTACAGTGGGGAACAGGAGTTTATATAGCTCTGCCGCCCCGTTGTTTTCAAGGATTAAGACCGCTTGATTTGAAAGATGTGGTAAAGTAGAAGGTTGTATCAGCCAAGCGCCTCGCAGGAGGCGCTTTTTTTTGGGGGTAATGATCTGCACGTCATATTAAGGAACTATTTTTATCATGAAAACATAAATTAGACTGCTAGATAAAAAGTGGAGGCATTAAAAGAAATGATAAAAGAAATTACTATTTTCCCTGGTATTGATAAGAACGGTTATAAGGAAAAATTTACATATATAAAACTAAAAGCAGGTGAAACCGTTTCCATAGTGGGACCCACAGGTAGCGGCAAGACGGCTTTTATTACTGACATCGAACTTCTGGCCCAGGGGGATACTTCCACAAAACGACGCGTTATTATTAACGGTGAAATACCGACAGATGAAATCAGATACAACCCCTCCATGAAACCTATCGTTATGATTACACAGAATACCAAGTGTTTTGCTGATTTAACCACGGAAGAATTCCTGCAAATTCATGCCCGCGCCAGGAAGATTTATGACCAAAAAGTAATTCAGGCAACAATTGATTTAGCAAACACATTTACAGGTGAAAAGATAAAAAGAGATACCAGGGTGACTGTTCTTTCCGGGGGGCAGACAAGATCCCTTTTAATAGCCGATGCAATTCTAATCGGAGCTGCTCCGGTAATTTTACTCGATGAAATTGAAAATGCCGGTATTTTCAAGCAGGAAGTCGTTAACCTGATTCACAATACGGGCAAAATAGTCATTTTTGTAACCCATGATCCAGTTATAGCCTTGTTGACAAAAACGAGGATAATTATGGAAAATGGAGCTGTTAAAAAGATTTTGTACCAAAACGAGCCGGAGATAAAAGCTGCACAAAACCTTCTGGAGCTGGATAAGAAAATTGGCCATGTAAGGGAGGAACTGAGGGCTGGAAAAGCAATTACTTTTGATTTTCTTTCTGTAAATTTTGCCTAGTGGATAGAAAAATAACAACCAGGATGGTGAATTGTTGTGAAACTCGTTGTAATTGCCGGTCCTCCTTCGGCAGGAAAAACATCGCTGATTAAGCAAATTGTCAAAAGGTTTAAAGATGAAATAACCATAGCTTTTTTAAAAATTGACGTGGTGAAAGCCTTTGAGGATATAGAGCTGAAAAAAGAGTTCGGTATTCTTACGAAAAAAGTATATTCCGGCGATTTGTGCCCTGATCACGCCGGAGTAATGGTGCTGGGCGATGCTGTGGCATGGGCGGAAAAAAGTGCTGCCGATCTTTTGATAGTCGAGAGCGCCGGATTGTGCCTGCGTTGTTCGCCATATTTAAACCAGGGTTTGGGAATTATCGTTCTCAGTTCCATTTCAGGTATTCATGCCCCCGAAAAAATGGGAGCGATGGTCAGTCTGGCCGATGTCGCGGTAATTACAAAAATAGATCTGGTCAGCCAAGCAGAACGGGAAGTGCTCATTCAAAAAATTAAAGAAGTACATACCGGAATTATCCTCATGGAAACAAATGCCCTTCAGGGAAATTCTTTGCATCGCCTGTATAAACTCATCAAGAACTTGCCGGATATAGATAAAAACAATCTTTTTTTAAAAGGAAACCCACCGCTGGGGACGTGTACAATCTGCGTGGGTAAAAAAGAAGTCGGCTGGAAACATCATTTTGGGGTAGTGCAAAAGCTTGATGGTCCTGTCGCCGAATATCTTTACCGGGGTGAATAAGATGCCTGGAAAAATCAAACCTTCTTGGATGCCTCCCGGTAAAAATTGTGGTCTTTGCGGTGAGAAAAACTGCCGAACTTTTATCCGTCTGCTTAATGCCGGAGCAAAAGTTTATACGGACTGCCCGTATTACTGTGATCCTCTATCCTCCAAGAAAAGGGACTTTTTAACCGAAGCAGAATATCCTGAGAAAGATATCCTGGGACATTCTTATGATTTTGTCCTTGGACCTTTGCCGGGGGAGATTTCTGCCCGCAAAATAGTGCTTCCCTTTCGGGGGGATGTAGTGGAAAAATTGGATATCAAGGCAGGAGACTTTGTTCTGGGAAGGCCGATGGGCGCCGGCTGTCCCATACCTCATGTCTTGCAGGTTATAAAAGCTGAAAGCATTACGGGATTGCTTTATACCTGGGTTGTAGGGCCAAAGTTTTCCCGGGAGCACGAAAGCAAGGATATTGTTGCCTATCACATGATTGGTTTTGAAGGCCTTGCCGTCAAAATTAACAAAGAGCCTGTTTTCGGCTGCCGTGCTACCTTTTTGCCGGGTTTCTGCATGATGTCCATTAACCATACCGGGGTCGTTAATATGTTATTGCAAAAAAGCAGTGGATTGCACATCCGAATTGAGGATATCAGAATATTAGCCGGAAGGGAATAAAAAAGACGTTCTATCCCGGCATTGTTTCGTTCGCTTCAAATATTTGAGCCTTTGTAGGAGTTATTACCGCTGCTTTAATCTGCAGGGATTTTTCCGGAGAAGCTAAAAAGCTGTCAGCATCTCCGGTAATAGATGTCTTTAACCGGAGCCGAGATATTTCAAAATTAAAAAAAGGTATGTAAGGGCATTCATAAATATGGTATACTTAGATATATAATTCAATAACATGAGTGCAACCGGAAATGGAGGATTGTATTATGAATGAAGTGTTAAAGTTTTTAACAGACAACCCTGTGTTTTATTTTGCTACCGTTGATAAAGATAAGCCGAAGGTTCGCCCTTTTGCTTTTGTTATGATTTATGAAGGCAAGCTTTGGTTTTGCACCAATAACCAAAAAGATGTCTACAAACAGCTGCAAGCAAATCCATATTTTGAGATATGCACAACAGCACCGGATAAGAAATGGATCCGTCTTAAAGGAAAAGCTGTGTTTAATTCCACTCCAGCCGTCAAGGCAAAGGCCCTTGAGGTGGCACCTGAACTTAAGAACATGTACTCTGTGGATGATTCTATTTTTGAGGTGTTTTATGTGGCAGAAGGCGAGGCTACCTTTTATTCCCTGACGGGCGAGATTAAAACAATTAAACTTTAGGCTAACCTGCTCAAAAACGCTCTGGTCCGTTCATTTTTCGGATTATCGATTACTTCTTCCGGGCGCCCTTCTTCAACGATAACGCCTTCATCCATGAAAATAATATGGTCAGCCACATCTCTGGCAAAGCTCATTTCATGGGTTACAATTACCATAGTCATCTGTTCCGCGACCAAGTCCCTGATAACCTTTAAAATTTCTCCCGTTAGCTCCGGATCGAGTGCAGAAGTGGGTTCGTCAAAAAAAAGCACCTTTGGATTTAATGCCAAAGCCCTGGCAATAGAAACACGCTGCTGCTGGCCTCCTGATAATTGGTACGGATATGCATCTTCTTTATCGGACAAGGCCATTTTTTCTAACAATTTCCGGCCAATTTCCAAAGCCTCTTTTTTACTCTTTTTTTGTACGGTAATGAGCGCATCTGTCACATTCCTTAGAACAGAGAAGTGAGGAAACAGGTTAAAGTTTTGGAAAACCAGGCCGAAATAGCCCTGAATTTTTTTGAGTTGTCTGCTTGGTGCTAAAACTGCTTTTCCGTCTGCCCCGGTTTTTACGGCGTATTCTCCCAAATAAAGCAGTTCGCCCGAATCTATTGTCTCCAGCAAGGTGGCACATCTTAACAGAGTGGACTTCCCGGAGCCTGACGGTCCGATAACAGCAACAACCTGTCCCTCTTCAACATCTAAGGAAATATCCTTAATAACCTCGAGGTCACCAAAACTTTTTCTTAAATTTCTAATTTCCAGATACTTCATATCCGGCAACCTCCTATTTGAAATAGTTGAATTTATTCTCAACCCATTCCATGAAAAATGCCACGATAAAATTAAAGACATAATAAAAAATACCCGCTGCAACAAAGGGGAGTACGGATCTCTGAGCTGAGGCGATAGCCTTTGCTGCTGTAAACATCTCTGAAACAGAGATAACGAAGGCCAGGGAAGTATCCTTTATCAGGGTAATAACTTCATTTGTCACCGGCGGAAGGATGCGCTTAATCACCTGCGGCAGTATTATGCGGATAAATGTCTGGGTTTTATTATAACCCAGTACTTTTGCCGCCTCATATTGTCCTGTCGGCATGGATTCGATTCCGGCGCGATAAATCTCTGCAAAATATGCCGCATAGTTTAAAACAAATCCTATAATAACTGCGATAAAGCGGTAGCCCTTGGGGGTGGTAATGCCAAAAATAAAATAAGGCCCAAAATAGACCACCATTAGCTGGAGCATTAGTGGAGTTCCCCGCATGATTGAAATATATATTTTAATTGTATTTCTTAAAAACGGGTTTTTGGACATGCGGCCAAAGGCGACGAAAAGCCCCAGCGGGAGGGAAAAAAGCAGCGTAAGGGTAAAGATCTCAACCGATATAAGCATGCCTTCCGCTAATTTTAACAGTAAAACCTGCCATTGCACTGCTCTGCCTCCATTTCCACAAAGAAAGGGCTATCACGTTTGAAACGACAGCCCTTTCTTTAATTAATTTTATCTATTTATTCATATTTTTATTTGCCAATTGTGGTTATATCTTTGCCAAACCACTTCTCGGAGATTTCTGCCATTGTACCATCGGCAGCCATTTCTTCCAAAGTGGTCTGAACTATATCCCTTAAAGCTTCGTTTCCTAATAAGAACCCCACGCCATAATCTTCCGCTGCCAGTGATTCTTCCAATACTACAAAATCTTTTTCTCTTGATTCTATTTGATAGTTCGCGACTGTTTCATCCATGGCTACTGCATCGACCGCACCTGATTCGAGATCCATCAAGGCGCTTAAATAATCGGCTGCCTTTATGTAATCTCCAAAGGTATCAACCAGATCCTGTCTGTCCGCGAGCGCTGCTTCGGCGCTGGAGTCCGCCTGGACAACGACCGTTTTGCCGGCTAAATCTGCGAAAGAAGTTATATCCGAATCAGCTTTTACAACAAAAACCTGCTTATTGGACATATAAGGCACGGTCCAAGTATAGTCGTCCTCACGTCCGTTGATTGTAAAGCCATTCCAAATACAATCAATGTTTTTACTGGAAAGTTCCATATCCTTTGCATCCCAAGCAATAGGCTGCAAAACGAGTTCCAACCCTAAACGGCCGGCAACTTCCGCTGCCAAATCCAAGTCAAAACCGGTAAACTCTCCGTCATCGCCGACGAATCCCATTGGAGGGAAGTTTTGATCGAATCCTACTGTAAGTTTTCCTTCCACAACTGTTGGTATTTCATTCCCTGTTGCTTCTTCCGGTGTTTCACCGGCTCCGCCGGGAACTTCGCTTGGCTCGTTTGATGAACAAGCGGCCAAGCTTAGCATCAGCAGCAATGCCAGTCCCACTAGTAAAAGTTTTTTCCCCATACTCGTTAACCCCCTGTTTTTAATATAGTTTGTCTACGCTGTACATTTTACCAGAACAGCTTTTTAAAGTAAATAAATTAGGCTGGGTTCTTCAAGATTTTAATATTGTTAAAGGAATAAAAATTATAAATTATCATAAGTCTGCTTGCGGCAGTATTCTTGTTTATTTAAAAAAATGACGGTATAATGTTTTACGGAAAGGGGAGTAATGTTTATGCTGCCGACTATTCTTTTATTATGTTTTATTATTGTTTTGCTGCTAGCAGCTTTTTTTTATTCAAAGTACCGCATGAAGAAAGCTCTCAGAGAAGTAATAAAGATTTTTCGCGTTAAGAAGGCTCTGGACAAGGATAGCGCGAAAACAAGAGAAGAACTGGGACTGGTTCCCCCGAGTTTATTGACGCGGATGATGAGTCAAAGGGATTACAAGCCTTACGCCCTGCAGTTGATGCTTGGAGTGGGGATCATCCAAACAACCCCGGATGATAAATATTATTTGTCGGAAACAACCCTTGCTTCCTCGAAACTGAATGAATTTGTCAAATAACCTTAAAGAGACGGGTTTGGAAATGGAATATTTAAGCGGTATTGTTGAAAGAATTACATATTGCAATGAACAAACCGGTTTTAGTGTTATCAAGATCAAATCAAAGGGTTTTGCGGATCTCGTCACAGTTGTAGGCAATCTGGCAACCGTCAACGTGGGATCTGTTCTACGGGTGAAAGGTGAATGGAAATTTGACAGCAAATACGGCAAACAGTTTAGCGCGGTTGACTATAGAGAAACAGTTCCCGCTACCCTTGCCGGCATTGAAAAATACCTTGGCAGCGGCCTTATTAAGGGTATTGGTCCTGTTTACGCGCGAAGGATTGTGAAGCACTTTAAAGAAGATACCTTGCGTGTAATTGAAGAATCTGCCGATTATTTAATAAATGTAGAAGGTATTGGGCCAAAGCGGGTGGAGATGGTTAAAAAGGCCTGGCGGGAGCAAAAGGAAATTAAAAACGTTATGATTTTTTTGCAAAGTCATGGAGTTTCCGCTGCCTATGCCGTAAAAATATTTAAAACCTATGGAAATAAAAGTATTGAAATTGTGAGAAATAATCCCTACCGGCTGGCCGATGATATCTGGGGCATTGGTTTTAAAACAGCCGACAAAATTGCACAGCAACTCGGTTTTGCAAAAAATTCCTATGAGCGCTGTCGTTCCGGTATTATCTATGTTTTGAACCAACTTGCCAATGATGGGCATTGTTTTGCCCGCAGAGAACAACTTATAACTGAAGCGGTTAAAGTACTGGAGCTGGAAGAGAGCCGTATTAATTTTACTCTTGAGAAGATGGCAGAGGAAAAATCGATCATATTGGACGAAAAAGATGCCATCTATCTGCCGCCCTTTTTCTTTAGTGAAACAGGAACTGCCAAAAGGATCAGGGAGATTATTGCCGGGCAGGGCGCCTTATTTCGTGGAAATGTTGACAGTCTTGTAACAAAACTTCAACGGGAGTTTAATATCAAATATGACCAAATCCAACTGGAAGCTATTAAAATGGCTGTGTCTTCAAAGTTCGTCGTGCTGACCGGAGGACCGGGCACAGGCAAGACGACGACTATCCTCGCCATTATCCGTATTTTTCAAAAGATGGGCAAAAAGGTTCTACTGGCCGCGCCCACAGGACGCGCGGCCAAGAAAATGTCGGAAACCACCGGCATGGAGGCTAAGACCATACACAGATTGCTGGAATACAAACCCCCCGGAGGGTACCAGAAAAACGCGGAGAACCCTCTTGATTGTCATGTTTTAATTGTAGATGAAGCATCGATGATCGATATTATTTTAATGTATAACCTGCTCAAGGCAGTTCCCGATGAAGCGGCCGTCATTCTTGTGGGAGACGTGGATCAGCTTCCTTCGGTCGGTGCTGGAAATGTATTAAAGGATATTATCGATTCGGATACCGTTAATGTTATTGAACTAAAAAGGATTTTCCGGCAGGCAATGGGTAGCGCCATCATTACAAATGCCCACCGTATTAACAAAGGGCAGATGCCTGTTTTAAAAGGCCGAAAAAACAGCGATTTTTTCTTTATCGAGGAGGAAGACCCAAACAAAATCGCCGAGACAATTAAACTGCTTTGTACTCAAAGGTTGCCGGCTTATTACAAGGTGAATCCCGTTGAAGATATACAGGTGTTATGTCCCATGCAGCGCGGTGAAATAGGGGCGCAAAATTTAAATTTGCTTTTACAGGAAGGTCTGAATTCAGGCAATATTTCCATTAAATATGGAGGAACAGTCTTTCGCCTGCATGACAAGGTTATGCAGGTAAAAAACAACTATGAGAAAAACGTTTTCAACGGTGACATCGGGATAATCAGCAAGATAGATCCGGAAGAAAGAAAATTGACCATCCGTTTTGACGGAAACGAAGTGGATTATGATGCCTCCGAACTGGACGAGGTGGTTTTGGCTTATGCCACCACGGTCCATAAGAGCCAGGGAAGCGAATACCAAATTGTAGTAGCCCCAATTGCCATGCAGCACTACATAATGCTGCAAAGAAATCTTTTATACACCTGTGTGACGAGAGCAAAAAAAGTTATGGTCTTGGTCGGCACAAAAAAAGCAATTGGGATCGCTGTTTCAAATAACAGTATCCGCCAAAGAAATACCCTGCTGGCCAAAAGGCTTTCTGACACACCCGGTATAGGTTTTGATGCCGGTTTATAATCCGGAATATATTTATGATAATTATTTACAAAAAGAATAAGGGGTCAACCCGCCGGTGCTGGATGAACCCCTTTTTTTTTAGGCCGGCCTAGTAGTTAAACTTTTTTAATTTTTCGTAAAGGGCTGCGGAGGCGTTTTCCAGTTCTTCAGTTGCTGCGGCAATTTCCTCGACGGCTGCTGATTGTTCCTGAGTTGAGGCTGCTACTTCCTCACTGGAGGCGCTGAGTTCCTGCGAGGAAGCCGCCACTTCCTCTATTTTAGTCATTAATTTTTGAATGGAAGCGACAATCTCGCCAAATGCTTCCGAAGATTTTAACATGGCCAAGCGTCCTGAATCAACGGCAGCAGCGCTTCTGTCCATCCCTTGAACTGCTAATGCCGCATCTTTTTGTGTATCGCTGATGAGACGCACGATTTCTTCGGTAGAAGCATAAGATCTTTCGGCAAGTTTACGTACTTCGTCGGCTACTACGGCGAAGCCCCGGCCGTAGTTCCCGGCTCGGGCGGCCTCTATAGCAGCATTTAGTGCCAGCAGGTTCGTTTGTTCAGATATTTCGTTGATTACCTGGATAATTTCACCTATCTCCGCAGAGCGCTGACCAAATTTATCAATGGTTACCTTTAATTCCTGAAAGCTTCCTTCGATAGCTTTCATCTGCTCAAGGGCTTTCTCCATTTCATTTTGACTTGAAGAGGCCTTTTCTGCTGTTTCTGCGGCTTCCTCGGACATATCCTGAGAGAGCGAGCTTAGCAGGCCGGTAGAGGACGCCACCTCGTTGGTTGATCCGGCAACATCCTGGATTGATGTACTGATGTTTTCCGCTGTTTCGGATACCCCCCTGGACAGGTTGTCTACTTTTCCGGCAAGTTCTCCGATTTGAACAACAAAACCCCGCAGGTTTTCCACCATTTGAGCTACGGCCCGTCCCATGAGACCAACCTCATCACTGCCGTATTTTTTTACAGTGACAGTGAAATCTCCCTCCGCTACAGAACTGAAAACTTTTGAGAGCTCTGTTAGCGGCCTGACAATATTATTGGCAAAAAGGACGGAAACCACGGAAGTTATAATGATCGCTACTGCCAGCAGGCCGAAGGCAATATTTCTGTTCTGACTTTGCAGGTTATCGTAGGGTAGTGTGGGGGTGCCTGCAAAGAGCATTCCGATAATATTGTCTTCAGCATCGCGTATTGCCGTATAGGAACCGAATAAACTGTTGGAGCCGGTTATCTGCAAGCGGCCGGTCCAGCGCCCGCCCTGGTTCAGGACTTCCTCCAGAATTTCAGGGTGGTCAATGGTTGTTCCTACAGCCCGGTTTCCTTCTTCATCAAATATGGTTGTAGCAATACGTTCATTATTTTTAAAAACTGTAAAATCTACCCCTACTTTTTCTTTAATTTGGTCGAGGTAATCGTTGTCAATGGCCCGTCCAATTTCAACGATGCCCGAAAACTGGGTGCTATAACTGGCCACAGGTCCGGCCGAGTTTAGTACCAGAAGGCCGTCTTCACTAATTTCAAAACCGGATACCACCCTTCCGGAACCGTAACCAAGCGCTTTTTTTAAAAGCGGCCGTTTGCTTCCATCCTTACCGTAACTGTCCGGATCATGTATGCTTGCTAATACACGTAAATTAGAATCATTTAATTGCATATGAGTAATACCGTAAGTGTTCTTATATACTCCGTGAAAAGGGCGCAATGCCGATTCAATATCTTTTCTGTTTCCTTCTGTTAGAAGATCCATAAATTCATATTTCAGAGATTCACATAACGATCTTAGCAACGCTTCCTGTTCTTCAAGCAACAGTTGGAAGACAGTTAACTTGGCGTCTATCTCCTTGGTAGCCTGCTTTTCTAAAAAGTTTGCGCACCTGAAATTTAGGACTACAGTAATAAGAAGGCAAAAAACAGCAACAAGCCCGATAAAACAAATGAGCAGCTTTTTCTTCATGCCGAATTTTATGGCGTTTTTCTTAATTCTAGCTTTTTTCCCCTTTGGCTTAGCTTCTTTTACTTCTAGTTTAGCTTCTTTTACTCTTTTTCTTGCAAACAACATAAGCAATGTACCCTCCTGTCTTTTACAGTAATCTTTTGACTAATTATCTATCCTTTCCAAGGGGATACAAGCGATTATCTTCATATTCCATTTTTCACCCCTCTTTCCTATTTTATAATATTTTAACATATTTCTCATAAAAAATTAATGCAATAAATAGAAATAAATCGAACTGTGTAAATTTATAGAAAAGAAAAGTATAAATAGAAACCCTTTGAAAAAAGTCGTTACTTTTTTCCATCATGATACCGGCAATTCACGCAGTAACAGGTATAGAGACTATTAAGCCGATACTGCCGGCAATTCCGCTTGCAAATTCTGTGGCAATCATATCCATGTTTATAATCTTAAGCCAATTCATTTCATAGCCCATGAGCAGCAAAAGCAGGGGCATAGCCCCGCCAACGTAAGCCAGTATCAGTGTATTGGACATGGTTCCCATGATATCACGCCCCACTAACCAAAAAAGTAAAGATAATAATTACCTGGAAATTATATTTGACATATGGATATTAACTCTTTACAATTATATTTGACATATGTCCAAAACGCTGTAATTACACAATTAAAAGGATGATTAGTGTGACTAAAGTAAAAATAACTACGTTATGTGAAAACAGCTCTCCTGGTTTTGGCTTGCTGCCGGAGTACGGATTATCCATGCTGCTGGAAACCGGGGGTAAGAGGTTTCTTTTCGATGCCGGCTCAGGTACCAGTTTAACTGTTAATGCTCAACTGTTAGATATCGATTTGCGCACCATAAATGCAGTAGTTTTCAGCCACGGCCACTATGATCATACCGGCGGACTGGAAAAACTGCTGGAAATAAACAATTCATTGGCTGTTTACGCTCATCCGGATATTTTCAATAAATATCTTGAAAGTGCGGGAGAAAAACCTGCATATGTCGGTCCTCCTTGGAGTCGTGAATACCTGCAGAAGCGGGATGTTGCATTTTTCCCCGTAGAAGGTCCGCTGGAACTGGAAAAAGGGCTGATTATTACCGGTCCCATTCCCCGCACCGTAGAGTACGAGGAACAGGAGCCTCGATTCCTGCGAAAAAACAGGCAAGGTTTTGTACGCGATCAGATTTATGATGATCAGGCCCTAGTGGTTGAAAGTTCGAAGGGAATTGTTGTCCTTTTGGGCTGTACCCATGCGGGGTTAATTAATACTCTTCGTTATGTTGTCTCGCTGACAGGGGCGCATAAAATTCATGCCATACTCGGCGGTACACATCTGATGAATATATCTGAAAGCAGGCTCGCCTCTACATTAAAAGATCTGCGTAAGTTTGAGATAGAAAAAATTGCTCCCTGTCACTGTACCGGGTTTCGGGCAACCGTTGCTTTGCATCAGGTTTTTCCTCAACAATTTTATCTAAATCAGGTGGGCAGCGTTTTTCAGTTTGCCTAAATGAAAAATCATGGCGAGGGAAAAAGGGAAGGGATTATTTTTGCCCGGGGAAACTTATTGACCCTTATGGAAGAACGATTAACTACCTCAGGCTTTCTATAGCGGAACAATGCACTTTAAACCGGACCCGGAAAGGAAAGGGGTTGCAGCAATCCCTATGATCGAGTAAAACAATTCCGGCAGAAAAGATCAATGACACAAAGAGGCGGTAAAGAATAAAGGATAAAATGAAATTCTACTTTAAAACGGAGAGAAATAAAGATGGATAACAAATACTTATTTGGCCCGGTTTCCTCCAGACGTCTGGGGGTTTCTCTGGGAATCGATCTCGTTCCTTACAAGACGTGCGATCTCGACTGTATTTACTGTGAGTGCGGTAAAACTACATGTTTAACCATTGAGCGCAAAGAGTATGTTCCTGTCCGGGAAGTTTTTAAGGAATTGCAAAATTATTTGCAGGAAAAGCCAAATCTTAATTTTATTACTTTTTCCGGTTCAGGAGAACCGACGCTGCACAGCGAGATCGGGCGTGTAATTGGGTTTATCAAAGAATTTTATCCTCAATACAGGGTTGCTGTATTAACAAATAGCACATTTTTGCATAAAGGTGAAGTCAGGAAACAGTTAAAAGGTTCTGATATTGTTATCCCTTCCTTGGATGCTGTTTCGGAGGAGGTATTTAACAAAATAAACCGTCCCCATGCCGGTCTTGTGTGCAGCGATGTTATATCCGGAATTATTAAGTTCTCCAGGGAATTCCATGGGGAAATCTGGTTGGAAATAATGATTGTTCCCGGTTTAAACGATACTGAGAAAGAACTTGGCTTATTAAAAGAAGTAATCCAAGAAATAAGACCGGAGCGGGTGCAATTAAATACATTGGACAGGCCGGGAACCGAGCCATGGGTAAAAGCTGCAAGAAGAACGGATATGGAAAGAATTGCCGCAGCTTTGGGCGGTTCGGAACTTATTGAATAATTTTCATTTGTAGGGGTGCTTCCGAGCGGGGGCTGAGAGAGGAACGCGATGAAGTTTCTAAACCCTTTGAACCTGTTTGGCGGAGAATTTTTTCCGCTCTGGGTAATGCCAGCGTAGGGATAATGTACTGCTAGTTTTTTTGTTTGAATTGAGGCGGGCCTACGTTTTGGCCCGTTTTGTTGTTTTGTATTAGCTTATCCCGAAAAAGAGAACGAAAAAGCCAAGCTTGCTGCCGCGCAGCAAGCAGGCGCAGATGCCGTTATGGATTTAAGTATGTGGCTCTTATTGTGCTATAAAGATGGTTAACGAATATCTCTCTTGAAAGTCAAAAAAGCTTTTAATTTGCTTTTTTTTGACATAACGTAAAAATAATTTGCTGATAAACTGCATTTTTTGTTCAAAAATTAGTTTGCAATAGCTTGTAAAATATCTTAATCCATGCTATAATTCAGAGCCGTGGGGTAAAATTGGAGAGCATCAAAGGGCGCTGCAAGGGGCCACAGGAGCAATAGGTCCAAGAGAAAAGAAAAAAAAGTATTGACACAGCGCAAAAGAAATGATAAGATAAAAGATGCTCTTCAAAAAGAGTTCTTTGATAACTAAACGAGGTAAGAAGAGGAGTCTTTTGTCAATGACTTCGATTTTAGCCTGTATTGATTATGTTAGAAGCGTAATCGAAACAAAGCGTTAAAACAAGCTGGGAAG
>Ga0209537_1000484_pt1 | contig 48681 bp, 45 predicted proteins | sample BioPla4DNA1_FD_187698 | JGI IMG/M metagenome (GOLD analysis project Ga0209537, IMG submission 187698) | Biogas fermentation microbial communities from Germany - Plant 4 DNA1 (SPAdes) (version 2) | ecosystem: Engineered > Bioreactor > Anaerobic > Digestate | place: Bielefeld, North... | reverse complement strand
CGGTCTTTTGCATCAATACTACGAAGTATGACTGAGGTCTATCAGGAGCGGTATACGCGGTCCGTACGTACCGTTCTGTGAGAGGAAAACCGCTAGGCTGATCACCTAGCGGTTACCTACTCGATTCATTTTAAGAAACCCGATCCTGCTCTTGAAATTCTATTTCCACAGTTTTGGTGAGTAAATCAGCATAAGTAAATGATGCATTTTTTACTGCCGCTGTTTTATCCAACTTCACAACAAAATGCCTCGGATATGTTTCAGCAACTACACCTTTATTGACTGTCTTTTTCTTCCGACTGTGATTAACGGTCAGAACTACCTTCTTTCCAAGATGTTTGTCAATGAATGTACGGATTTGATCAATCGTAACTGGTTGACCTGACATCAACGTCTCCCCCTTCATTCTGAAAGTGTGTTTTCCCAAGCAGCGTGAACAATTGATATCAGACACATCTATTCACCACTAACAATCTTGATTTTCGTTATGATTTGAAATTGAAGTCTTGAAGATTGGGACGTTGATTCTGTGGATTTAGGCAGCGTTGAGTGGTGATTAAGCAGAAATATGTTTTCCATGCGGTCCATCTCCCTTCAATTACTATGAAATCAAAAAGCGTGATCTACCGTTAAAATTTCGAGTAGATTCACGCTTGGAGTACTCCTACGAGGTTAGCTGACGGATTAGGGCACCCAAGTTGCCCCTCTTGATATCATATCAAGATTCACCCCTAAAATCGGTTCCCCCGCTTCATAATAATTGAATTCGGAGATTATCTTTTGTCTATATTATAGCAGAAAATTGAATTAAAATCAAATTCGCGCTTTAATCTTTAAAACACTTTAATACATTGATCTAGATTTGCTGCAGCGCTCTACCTGCTTGGTTATATTCTTTCGTCCTCCGCGGGTAATATTTCAGGGTATCCAACAAAAATTTACAAAAAAATAACCTCAGGTTCGGTCCCAAGGCGGAGAGCAGATCTTACCCCAGTCTGTTTTCACTTGTGCAGCAGCGCAGTATAATTGGCACAGTCAGGAAGAGTTATAACAGACAGAACATTTGGAGGGTTGTCAGATGCAGATTGAAGCGCGCAGGTATGGATTTGCGGATTTGATCAGGTTACCGCTGCAGGCTGCACCGACAGCGGCAGTTTTGGTAGGCTTGAACGCTGTTTTGGCCGGGATCGTCCCTACCATTCAGGTGTTAGTTACCGCTGATTTTATTGACACAGCCCTTGGAATTTTACAGGGCAGTCTGGAGCGCAGTCAAATTTACAGCTCCTTATTCGCAATCATCCTGCTGATTGCCTACAGCTGGGTAACTGGTGCTTTAGCAAATCTCACCAATGTTAAACTTAATCTCGGACTGGAGAAAAATTACCAAACGGCAGTGATGGATAAAAGAGCACGGCTGCAGTATCAGCATATCGAAAATCCGGAAACTTGGGATTTGATTCAGCGCGTTACCAGCCAGCCCGAGGCGCAGTTAGCCAGCGGTTACAATTTGCTGATTTCACTGACGGCAGGGATTTTAAGAATTGGCGGTATTCTCGGGATTTTGATTGCTGAGGTGTGGTGGGCTGCCTTAGTGATCCTGTCGTTTTCCATTCCGCTGTTTGCCCTTGCGGTAAAAAGCGGTAGAGCTAGTTATCAGGCCAGCAAGGAAACGGCCAAATTGAGGCGCAAAAGCAACTATCTCGCAACGATTTTAACCAGCAGGGAAACAGTGGATGAACGGACTCTATTCGGATACAGCGATTATATTAATGAACTGTGGCATGAACGCTATGAAACCGCCCGGAAAATCGAGCATCAAGTGCAGAAAAAATGGTTTATCAGGACTAAGGCAGGCGGAGTAATTACAGCGCTGATTTCTGTTTTGATAGTATTAGTACTGCTCAACCCGGTTTTTACCGGAAGCTTATCAGTGGGTTTATTTATGTCCTTGGTAGGAGCTGCTTTCAATTTGGTGCAAATGATGTCGTGGGGGTTATCCCGCTCGGTTGATCAACTAGCTAGGTACCGCGAGTATTTAAAGGATCTAACCGAGTTTGCTGGGCTAGACGAATCTGAGTCAGGTCAAGTGATGCCGGCAGGCACAGCACCTCAGTTTAGAACGTTAGAGTTTAGAAATGTCAGCTTTAAGTATCCAGGTACCGAGAAATACGTACTTCGGAATCTGTCGTTCCGAATGGAAGCAGGCAGGCACTACGCATTTGTTGGAGTAAACGGTTCTGGCAAAACCACAATTACAAAGCTGATTGCTGGACTTTATGAAAATTTCACAGGGGAGATTCTGCTCAACGGCAGAAGTATCCGCTCATATCACCCCTCTGAATTAAAAGCGATGCTCAGCATTGTGTATCAGGACTTTGCCAAGTATTACATTTCAGTGAAAGATAATATTGCGCTTGGTGCTGTCAACCGAATTAACAGATACGAGGACTGGGAAATTACCCAAGCACTAAACCAGGTTGGCTTAGCTGCTGCAGTCAACAAACTGCCGCAAGGTATCAATACTCCACTGGGTAAAATCAAGCCAGATGGGCAGGACATTTCCGGCGGCGAGTGGCAGCGGATTGCTATGGCCCGTGCGATCATCAATCCAGCACCCCTGCGGATCTTGGATGAACCAACAGCAGCACTGGATCCTATTAGTGAAAGTGAGCTTTATCAAGAATTTGAGCGCATCAGCTGCGGTAAAACAACTATTTTTATCAGCCACAGGCTTGGCTCTACGAAGCTGGCTGATGAAATCTTTGTGATTGGCAGTGGGCGAGTGCTGGAACAGGGTACACATCAAGAGCTAATGGCTCTAAACGGGATCTACGCCCAAATGTATGAAAGTCAAAGGAGCTGGTACAGTTGAGCAAACAGATTTCTCTCCATCAGATAGTCTGGCGGATACTGAAAATGGTGTTAGCCTCCTGTCCCCTGTATTTTATCGCTGTTTGTGTGATAGGGGTGATCCATGGTTTTTCTTGGGGCTTAAACACCTATGCAACCCAATTATTCTTTGACTCTGTTGCTTCAGCTGTAAGCACAAAGAGCGGACTGACCATGGTGTATATCAGCCTCGCTGTGTTGGGTACAGTGACAATTGGCAGCCAGGTGCTCAATGGAGTCCACAACTTCATGGTCAATTCTCTATCCAATCGGATGCCGGGACACCTAGGCAAATATATTCATCAAAAAGCAGCACGCGTTGAACCAGTCTTATATGAATTACCAGATCTGCTTGATGATATCAACAAGGCTCAGCAGGGTGCCATTAACAGTTTAGTACTGCTGGTTGTAATTGTATCGCTCTTTACCTTCTATCTGCCTTACTTCGCCTTCATGGCCTGGTATCTTTATCGCTTAAAGCCGGTGCTGGTTATCTCATTAGTATTTATTTTTATCCCTGTGATGATCACACAGCTGATCAGGGGAGCAGTTCATGCCCGCCTGGAAGATGAATCAGCGCCCCTCAGGCGTGAAGTGGATTATTATCTCCGTTGTATCTGCGATCGGGAATACTTTAAAGAAACCAGACTGTTAGGTGCCTACCGCTTTTTTAAGGAGCTTTATCTAACTGCGTTAAAGGCAATGCACCAGAAAAAATGGACTGTTGAATTGAAGACTAACCTTTTGGAACTAGGCATGAAAATGCTGACTTTAGCGGGGTATTTCGGAGTGCTTTATCTCTTGTTCGCCGCGTTAATGAATGGAGAAATCAGTATCGGCAGTTTTGCAGCAGTGTTTGCATCAATTGAATTGATGTTCAATATTATGGAGGAGATTATCAGCAGCTATATCGGTAGGTTGACCCAGAATTTAGGCACGGTGCGCAACTTCATCCGTTTTCTTGATCTGCCGGAGCGTTCTGGTTCAATGGAACGGGTTTCCTTTACTGACGGCATCAAATTTACCAATGTCTGTTTTTCCTATCCTGGTGCTGAGAAAAATGCGGTGGAGCAGATCAACTTAACAATCAAGCCGGGTGAAACCATCGCGATTGTCGGGGAAAACGGAGCAGGGAAATCCACTTTGGTCAAGCTGCTGATGGGACTCTACCTGCCGACAGAAGGCACAGTTGAAATTGGTGGAGTAGACAGCAGAGAGCTCAGCCTCAATTCAGTTTATCAGGGCATCACCGGCGTATTTCAGAAATACCAGCGGTATCAGCTCACGTTAAAGGAAAATGTGGAGATCAGCGACCTGAAAGCTCAGGATCAGGCGCGGCTCTCGGCGGCGGCTGCCAAGGCAGACCTTGAACTGTGCCCCGAAACTTTTCCCCAGGGTTTTGAGACAATGCTTTCCCGGGAATTTGACGGGGTAGATCTTTCAGGCGGTCAATGGCAGCGGGTTGCTTTAGCTAGGGGCTTTTATCGGGTTCATGATCTGATAGTTTTAGACGAGCCGACTGCAGCGATTGATCCGCTGGAAGAAACTAGGATTTATGAAAAGTTTGCCGAACTTTCTCAAGATAAGACTGCCGTTATTGTTACCCACCGCTTGGGCTCGGCAAAAATTGCTGATCGAATTGTGGTGATGGATCAAGGCAGGATTGTGGAAGTTGGTACTCATGAACAGCTGATCCAGGAGCGGGGTAAGTATGCCCAAATGTACCAAGCCCAGGCTCAATGGTATGTCAGCTGAGAACTAGGGAGGTAATCAGAATGACAAAAAAGATGCTGATGCTGGGACTTAGTCTGCTTATAGTGGCAGCTGCAGTATGCCCGAGCACTGCTTCGGAAATCTACGTGAGGATTTCACCGGAAATGGAACTGCTTTCAGGTGTGCTGTCCCAGACATCCTGGATTGCTCACCGGGGACCAGCCAATGGCGGCAATGAATACTTTCGGGCTCTGCAGGAATTTTTTGATCCATACCGGGAGCATGAGGCTGTAAAGATCGCTCAGAGGTTAACTGATCGTGGATTTACTTATGATGCTCAACCTGCATTTGCAGCTCATTTGGGACCGCTGCCTGATCTAGAGTTGGCTTACGAGTACAGTGAATATCTAATCCAACGGGCCGGAAGCCGCAAAAACTTAGAGGATTTTCGTTTGGCGCTGAAAACCTTGGCGGAAGAAGCTCGGTTTATGGACTTCTATGCCGCTTGGGAACCTTACTTAGCTGAAATTGTGGCTGAAACCACTGCAGAATTTGAGCCAGAAACCGCTAAAGGCTGGTTGGAACAGTTTTTTGGGTGGGAGGCAGCTGAATTCCATCTGATTTTAGCTCCAGCAATGTTTCCCGGTGGTGGTTATGGGGTAACTATAGACACTCCTGATGGCGGTCTGATTGCCTATCAAATCACTCGGGAAAACGGCATCAGCACGGATCGACCGGAATTTCCCACCGGTCAGAGTTTAGAGCAGCTGACAGTCCATGAGCTCGGTCATTCCTTTGTCAATCCCAGTATTGATGCTTATCCCAAGGAGGTTAATAAGCTGCGGCCCCTCTATAATCGAGTCAGATCTGAGATGGAGCGTCAGGCCTATGGCAGTGTAGGCATCTTTCTGAATGAACAAGTCCTGCGGGCTGTGGAGGTGCTGGCGGCAGGGGAGTTGTATGGAGCTGCAGTTGTGGAGGAGCAGATTGCGTATCACGAAAACCGCGGGTTTTATTTAACCCGATTCGTCCTGGAACAGCTGGAAGTTTATCAGTCAAATCGCGACCAATATCCAACTTTTAGAGAATTTGTTCCTGTTTTACTCAGTCAGCTAGCTGATTATCAAGCTGAAAACTGTTCCTGGTGGGAGAAATTAAGGGGGATTTTGCCCTTTTAACCGAGCAAGCATGATCTGAAAACGCATAGGAAGTTTTTCTGTGCGTTTTCTTTTTTGTTAATGCAACCATTTTACAGTTTAATGCCTCTAAATAAGTGAAGGGAGTGGAGAATTATGCAGAGGCATTTTACTGCAGTAAGTACAGTGCTGCTGATTTGGGTGCTGCTGGGAGTGGCAACTACCGATGCTCTCAGCTGTATTGCCGCTCCTGAAACTATTGGCAGCTTCAATCGGGAAAGTACTGTTTACAAGTCGGGTTACAACGGTGAATACTGGGAAAGCCGCTATGTGCGGCCCCAGGATCAATCAGTATTTCTGCTGCGGCAGTACACCGCAGAGCTGAACTATTCCCTTGCTTCCCCCATAGAAAGCTTTGAATTAGACGGTACAACTATTTGGCATTACAGTTATCCCATGAACATTAGTGAGGAGAATCGCACGATTAGAATTCAGATCTACCTCTATTACTGGGAGCAGGGAGACTGCTATCTGGAACTAGAGGGTGGTAACCGTCAAATCCTGCTGGACAGCTTGGCTGCCCTGATAGCTGTGAAGAAGGGAGTGGAGCAGTAGTGAGGATCAGAATTAAAAACAAATACCTGATTTTAGCCCTGATTATTTTTGCTGCTTCAACAGGTTTGATTTATGCCTCCGGCGGTTATTACCTTTACTTCAAGGCAGAAAAGGCAAAAAACGCAGAGGACTATGCCGCCGCCCTCGCCTATTACGATGCGTTAATTACCAGGTATCCGGATCACGAATATGTACCTCAGGCGCTGCGGGAGACAATTGAGCTGCTGGCTGACAGCCGAGATCGAATTACAGCCAGATTTAGGCACAACAGCTCTTCGCGCACTATACCTCCACCTGGATATGAACAGCTCTTAGAAAGTGGGACACTGACTTTAGAAGACCGGTGCTGGATGCTGTACGAAATTATCAAGGCTCCCGACAACAGCGATGTTAAATTCAATGGATTAAACCTGGTGTTTGAGGAGTTGGGGGCTATCATCGAGGAGCGGGATTTTGCCGAGGCGGAACAGTTCTACTGGAACATCATTGAAAACAGAGAATTTAAAGTGCTGCTGGAAGCCACTGAACGACTGATCCTGCTCTACCTGCAGCACGACATGCTTGATCAAGCGATGTCAGTTGTGGAGTATGCGAAAAGCTACGCCGGATCTCTGTCATTAATGAACGAATGGCTGGGCCATATTTATTTTGCCCAGGGAAATTTTGAGCAGGCTGAAGCGATGTACGCTCAAGGTGTAAGCTCCTGGCTGTCCATACAGAAGCTGGATATGCTCAGGAAGATTAGAGCAAATGGAACCCATTTAATTGAAGGCGTAGTTACTTTGAACGGCGCGCCATTTCCCGGAGTTAAGGTGCTGGTTTATCCTGGCCCAGAGATAACTGAAACCGAGCATTACCGCAGCATCAGTTGGAGCGATCGAGAGCTTTTCTCAGTCAAGACCCGAAATGATGGTCAGTTTGTGCTGCGGCTGCCGGATGGAGAATTTGAGATCGGCATTGAGCTGAACCGAGCCCAGATGGAACTGGTGGATGGAATGCAGCTGCGGATCAAAAACAGCACTCTCAGCTTGCATTCACAGGATCCAGAGTCAGCAAGAGTGGAGTTTAGTTTTATTGAACCGCTGCGGTTGATCCAGCCTGAACCCGGGTTCAAGTACAGCGGGGGACCAATCTTTCTTGAATGGACGCCTTATCCTGAAGCAGATTACTACCAAGTAATTGTTACCTGCGTGTTTTCCAATCCTGATGGAACTGAGGCTGCTGCAAGTGCGATAGCAGCGACGGTCGATGCGACCAGCATCGAGCTGGACAGTCTCTTTGATCCCCCCTTCTTCCTGATTTATGACGGCGACGGAATTCACCCCGGTTCGCTGTTGGGACGCCCGGACCAGATTGGTATCAGAATCGAGGCGTGGACAGAGGCAGGAGAGCATCTGCCGGCAAATGATGCTTTAAATCTGTTTGACAGACCGAGGGAAACTACCTGGATTGCTGTTAATCATGGAGATTTGAGTCCAGCAGAAAAACTGATTCTAGAGCGGAAATATGACGCAGTTTTGGAACTGCTCCAGCAGAAATTAGCGGCTGATCCAGACAATATCGGTGCTCTGTGGCTGCTGGCTCGCTTCTACTACTGCGGCACCTACGTTACCGACCACACAAATTTAGTCAATTTTGCCAATCGAGATTTAGTCAAGAGCTTGGAAACGCTCCGCAGAATTGAAGCGCTTGATCCAAACGGCAGGGTACAAAGGATGATTGAAGCTGTGCTGAGGGAACTGGAAGACGGCATCAAGTGAAGTAAATAACATTTAGTTTGCTTGCGGGGAGGGAGCAGAGTGGATTCAGAACTGATTGATCAAATAGTCAATGATTATGCTGATCGGCTGCTGCGGGCTGCAGTTCTGATCCTTGGCGATTACCATCTTGCGGAAGATCTTGTGCAGGAGACACTAATCGATGCCGCCACTCATCTCTCCTCTTTTCGCGGTGAAGCAGCTCTATACACCTGGCTGTACCGAATCCTGATCAGGCGCTGCCGCCGGCAGCAGAACCGTAAATTTTGGAGCATGCTCAAGTTTGTTCCTAAAGATGACCTGGACCGGTGCTCAGAACAAACTGCGGCCTGCCACACCGAACAGGTAGTTCAGAAAATGGAAATCACCGCAGCCCTACAGCAGTTGCCAAAAATTTATCGGGAAATTATCGCTTTGTATTACTATGAAGAGTTTACTACAGACGAAATTGCCCAGATTTTAGGAGTAGCCCAGGGCACAGTTAAAAACCGTCTGTACCGGGCCAGGCAGAAGTTGACCAAAATTTTTCGGGAGGAGGAGTGTGATGAGCTTCAGACAGAAATTACAAGCTGAGCTCCAGAACGTAAAGTTCACAGAACAGCAGAAAAGAGCGTTAAAAACTGAGATGAGGCAGGCATTAAAAAGGACTAGCAATCAACCCCTGCTGGAGCAATTTCTAGCGTTTTGGAACGGCTGTACTGAAATTTCTATTCCGGTATTAGCTGGTATTGTCTGTTTAATGGTGTTAGGCTTTAGTTCGGTTTATGCCCATGTGTTTATTGTGGATGAAACCATCGCTGCGCTCCTTCTCAAAACAGCGGCTGATGTGTGTGAAGTATATTACATCAACCAGGGTGTAGTAGTGCTGTGAGGAAAGGGGGATCACTTAACAACTTCCACAGACAGAGTGTGGACGATGTTTTTTATGCGGTAGCGTTCAAGTTCAGTGCTGTCCAGCTTGCCTTCCTTGAGCTGCTTTTTCAACTGTTTTTCATTGTAAGTTTCAATAACCAACTCATTTAACCCCACTGCTTTTAAGTATTCAGTTACCCCATGCTCATATCTGCTGCGGTCTTGAACCTTGAGCTCAACTAAATAGCGGCCCACTTGGGCTTTCTTTATATTGCTTTGGATTAAAAATTTCCTAATCTCTTGGTTTAACAAATCTCGTTCCTCCTGCAGCTGCTTTAATTTTTGGTTCAGTTCATAATAGCGCTCAACCAGCTTTTCGTTCATGCTCCTCACCTTATCCAGACAGTAGTAGTAAAGTTATATTCAGGCGAGACAGATTGATGCTAAAAAAATAACGTAAAGGGAATTTTGGATATTTAAAGAAGTGTATCTACACCAACAAGTTCTAACAATCAAAGTTAGGGGTGGATGATGCGTGAAGAAAACTATCAGCCTGCGCCCATACCTCATTGCAATTCTGTTTGTTGTTATCGGGCTCTTACTTTCAGAGTATTTTCTCGTCCGCTCGATTAGAAAATACTTTCTTGACTCGCTGGAGCAGGAATATAACAATTATGCTGCTGTTTACTCCCACAGTCTTACTAAAACCACAGAAGCCTACAATATTATCAATGAAAGTTTGGAAAAAAGGCTGCTCAGTGCCAGCAGAACTGCTGCCCGTTATTCCGCAGAGCTTACCAATCAGTCCTTGATGGAACTGGCAGAGATCCTAGATGTTGAAGAAATCTATGTTTACAACTCAGCAGGAGAGATTGTCTACTCCACCCGAGAGGAATATCTCGGCTGGCAGGCATATCCAGAACATCCCGTCTTCGAGTTCATGCAGAGCAGTGCCCCAGATCTGGTGGAAGATATCCGTGCTGATTCAGAGTCAGGAGAGTATTATAAATACGGTTATGTGAAGTTAGACGATGGCCGTTTTGTTCAGCTTGGTATTCGTGCCGGGCTGGTGGAAAATCTGCTGGCAGCTTTTGAGGTAGACAGAATAATCGAAGAAATAGCTGGTTTTCAGCTGGTAGATCATGTCAGCATTATCGACAGGGATTTTAAGGTGATTGCCAGCAGTGATCCCAGCACAGTTGGTAGTCAGATGCAGGATCCGGCAGTGCAGGAAGCTGTTTCAGCGGGACAAACCTACTCACTGCTCAACTTAGATCACCCCCATGGTGAGCTCTACGAAGTTTATGTACCGGTTTATGTTGGAAACGAATACGTAGGTGTTCTTCATGTGGGTAAGTTCACGGAGGAAAGTGCGGCAATCGCCAGGAAAATCACAGCGCTGGGGGGCTGTTTGATTGCTGGATTTTTTCTAGGCTTAATTCTGATCATGCTCTCCAACTACAAGCATAATCAGCAGCTGGTAGCCTTGGCCTACAGTGACTCGCTAACCGGTCTGCCAAACAAAACCTATCTGGAAGAAGTATTGGCTGAGGCAGTGGCAAAGCCTGCTGGTGGTAAGGGAGCGGTTTTGATGATTCACTGCAGGAATTTAAGTGAGATAAACTCCACCTATGGATTTACTGCCGGTGATCAGATCCTTAAAGCCATTGCCAAGAAGCTTGCCGATCTGGAATGCCGCGGGTGTCAGCTGTTCCGGTTTACCGCTAACCGGTTTGTTTTCTATGTGGAAGGTTATCAACACCGGGAGGAGTTAGCGGATTTAGCCGAGCGAATCAGCAGAGTAGTGGAGCAGTCCCAGAACTTTATCCAGCGGCAGCTGCAGCTTTATACCGGGATTGTGGAGCTAACTGGTGCTGAGCGGTCAGTAGATGCTCTCCTGACTCAGGCATCGGTTGCTCTGCAGCATATAGAAAGCGGCACCGGCACTGGAAAATACGCTTTTTATGACTCCCGGATGGAAGCAGCCCTTCACCGCCAGGAGATTATCGCTGCGGAAATGGCCGAATTTCTGTCTGGGTCTATCCCTGACACCTTTTACCTGGTTTATCAGCCTAAGGTTTCCTTATCTTCCGGAGAAATTGTTGGGTTTGAGGCTCTGGCCAGGATGAATTCTCCTACTCTTGGACCGGTATCCCCTGGAGAGTTCATTCCCCTAGCAGAACGGCAGGATCTGATTATTCCCTTCAGCTATTGGGTCTTGGCAGAGGCATGCGGCTTTATCCAGCAGTTAGCTGCAGCGGGATATCCTTCCACCCATACCGCTGTGAACATTTCAGTAGCAGCGCTGCTGCAGCCAGACTTTACCAAGCGGGTGGAAGAGATCATTTTTCAGTCAGGAATTAACCCGGCTAATCTGCAGTTGGAAATTACTGAATCTGTTGTAATCGAGGATTTTGATGATATGCAGACCAAACTCTGTTCCCTGCGGGAGCTGGGTGTTACTATCGCCCTCGATGATTTTGGTACCGGCTATTCAGCTTTGTGCCGCCTTGAGGAGCTGCCGATTGACGGCATCAAAATTGATAAAAGTTTTATTGACAAAATAATTGTGAACGATGGTCAGACCCAAATCATTCCAGAGCTGATAGCTATGTGCCACAAGCTGGAGTTGGAGGTAACGGCGGAGGGAGTTGAACTAGAAGGGCAGCGGGAATTCCTGGCAGCTGCCGGCTGCGATGTCATGCAGGGATTTCTCTACAGCCGACCGCTGAATGCAGTTGATGCCCTCGCTAAATTAGCCAAGGAGAATTGGAAGGAATCTGCTCTCTAAGTGTTTAAGCATTAAATTAACGAAAGGAGCAGGAACATAATGGAGCTATATGATCTATTGGGAAGCGAGTATGCTGTTGGCCAGATTCCCGAGCAGGTGTTTATCGATATAAATTTTGATCTCCTGCTGGAAAAATTCCTTTCCCGGGAGCAGGTGAGCAATATTCTTGCTGTGCTCAGTCGACCTTTATCAGCGGTCGGTATCAAGAAGCGGCAGGAATTGTTTTTGGAACTAGAAAAACAGGAAGTTAGGGCATACCTGGCAAGTTTAAGTACCCTTGTGCAGGAACTGGAATACAAATACAACGCTTATTATCAGCAGGAAAATTCGATTTACCAGTCAACTGCCTGCCTTGCTCTGGCAGAAACATACATCACTTTTGTGGAAACTGCAGCTGATCAGGAACTGTACGACTCTGTCAGCGCAGACATTCTCCGCGGGTTTATTACCCGCTATACTGAGGTGCAGCAGTCAGCTGATTTTATCGCCATGCAGCAGGCGGCTGAAAAAATCAGAAGTGGACTAAAATCAATAGGCACCATTGGAGTCAAAATCAAAACTCCTGATGGAGTTCCTCAGCTGGCGTATCTGAATCCAGAGCCTGATACCCATGCTGCGGCTAAACTGCAGCAGATTGCCGAGAAGTTTGAAACAGCCCGGAAACTGCGCCAGGCTTACAGCGAGCGCAAACTCAGCGATGAACTGCTCGATGGTCTATCGCAGCTGTATCCCGAGCTGTTTGCAGAACTGGAACAGTTTCACAGGCAATACCAAACGGTAATTGATCCAGAGATTTTTACTTATCGCAAGCAGATTGCTTTTTATCATGATCTGCACTCGTTGTTTGCGGTGCTGCGGGAGCATCAGATACCGCTCTGTATGGCCCAGATATCCCAACAAAAACAGGTATCTGTAACAGATGCTTATGATCTGACGCTGCTGCTGAAAATCGAATCCGGTATTGTACCTAATGATATTAAGTTTAGTGAAGCCGCTGGATTTTATCTGCTCACCGGTGCCAACAGTGGTGGGAAAACTGCCTATCTCAGGACTGTAGCCATCAGTTTTATCCTTTTTTCAGCGGGTGCTTATATTCCCGCAGTTAAGGGAGAAATGTATCCGTTTCAGCAGATCTTTACCCATTTTCCTGCAGACGAAAGTAGAATTAATGTTGGTCGGCTGCAGGAGGAGCGGAATCAAATTGAAGCAATCCTGAACCAGATCAACGCAGATTCCCTTGTGCTGCTCAATGAAACCTTTTCCAGTACCAATGAAGAAATGTCGGTTGAGATGTGTCGGGATTTAATCGCTAAATTATGTGAAATGGGGGTTTATGGACTGTTTATTACCCATCATCACCGGCTGCTGGAGCAGGTGAAAACAATTCAAACAGGAACGAAAATAAGCAGTCTGACTGCGGTTGTTTTAGACGATGAAGAGAATACCCGCACCTATAAAATTGTAGCTGAAGATACTGGATCCAAGTCTTATGCCCAGAGTATTTTAGAAAGATATGGACTAACCAGGCCCCAGCTGATAGAACGGCTCAGGGAGGTGGTACAGTGCTGAGCTTGTTATATGAATTTCCAGAAAGTGGACCGAAGATCAAATGTCTGCAAGACCTTGCTGTTGATCAGATCATCTCTACAACCTGCGTTACTAAAGATATATGCGACTATGTTGTTTCAGTCCTGGAACAGCCGCTGCAGCATCCAGAAAATGTAGTTTACCGCCAGGAGATCTGCCGCGATTTTTATGATCATCCAGAACTGTTTCGGGAACTTACTGAGCTCTGCCGCAATTATTCCCAGCTCAAATCAGAATGGGACAAACTGCTCGCCGGGATTAGAAGTAAAGCCAGCTTAGGGCAGAGTCAGTCCAGCAGCTTAGATCTGATTCGGGATACAATTGCAGCGCTGGAGGCTAATGCCTTATACTGCAGTAAGATTACTGCCTTTCCGGAGGAACTGCTGAAAACCCTGAATAATTATCCGATTAAATCCCAAGGCTTAAATAAACTGAAAACAGCCTGCGAGTCGAGGCTGAATGATCCGGATTACCGCACCTTAAGGGAACTCGCTCAGGAATTTACTGAAGTGGCCCCGATGATTGACAAGGGGTGTGAAATCAGCTTTGAGATCACAGAATCACTGCAGGGGACAGCAGCCCATTTAATCAAGCTGGAGCTTCACGATCAGACCCAGAAAAAGCGGTCCTCTTTTTTCAGCGCCCTATTCAACCGCAGCCAGGAAACGCCTGAACTGGAAGGAGCGGTCACTCTAGCGATAGAAACAAGGGAAACCAGATACGAACTAGTGAACTTGATTAATGATGCGCTTAAGGAAGTAAGCACGCTGTTTGTGCATATTATTAGGAGCATCTATCCGGAATTTGTTCATCTGGCCGATGAATTGTGGTTTTACCGCTTTGCTTTAAGGCTGAAAAGGGTCTATGAAAAGGATAACAAACCGTTCTGTTTTCCAACTATTACTCCTGCTGAAGCCGATGTTTTTGAATGCATGGAGCTGTATGATCTGCTGCTGTTGGTTCAAAATTATGCTTCTAATTTACCAGCCAGAAGTGTGGTCCCCAATGATATCAAATTAGCAGGAGCAACCACCGGAATTTTAGTGCAGGGGGATAACAGCAGTGGTAAAACTACATTTTTACGCTCTATCGGCACTGCTCAAGTGCTGGCCCAGGCTGGACTGCCGATACCAAGTCGTTCTGCTGTAATTAGTATTCGGCGCCAGGTTTTAGCCCAGTTTTCTGGAGAAGACACGATTTCAATCAGTGATTCTGCAGGCAGATTTGAAAGTGAAGTTATTGAAGTTGCTGAGATTATTGCTCAGCTGGAACCGTATTCCCTGGTGCTGTTTAACGAAACATTTCAGACAACAGCTTTTGCTGAAGCTGCTCCAGCAATTTATGATATTTTGGACGTTATTTCGACAGTAAATATTAAGTGGATCTTTGTCACCCATCTCTTACAGCTTTATGAGCATTTTTCTGAGTCTGAAAGACAGATTCTGTTTCTCCAAACCAGCGGGGATCCCAAGCAGCGCTACAAGCTTGAACCGATGGAATTAAACAGCAGCGCTTGATTGGAGTGCTGAAAGTCTGAGCCTAGAAATAGGAGGCGAAAATGGCTAAGGTTATTGATTTTTCCAAAAGTGTATATGAGCTCAGCCAAGAGCATCCGGAAATTATTGCAATCATGAAGGAACTTGGGTTTGACAGCATTACCAACCCAACTATGCTCAAAACTGCTGGCCGTGTCATGACTATTCCGAAAGGAGCCGCTGTAAAGCGGATTCCCCTGGAACAGATCAAGCAGGCTTTTCAGGAAAAAGGTTATGCAGTAAAGGAGTAGATAGGATGTATCAGTTGGCTTTTTATGTACCTGCTGAGAATTTGGAAGAGGTTAAAGCAGCTTTATTTGCTAAAGGTGCAGGTAAGTACAAGAACTACGACTGCTGCTGCTGGCAGACATTAGGGGAAGGACAGTTTCGTCCCCTGGCAGGGAGTGATCCCCACATTGGTGAAGTTGGCAGGGTGGAGGTAGTTCCTGAGTACAAAGTGGAGCTGATCTGTACCGATGACATTATAGAGGAAGTTGTGGCAGAGCTGATTAGAGTGCATCCTTATGAGGAACCGGCTTATACAGTAATCAAACTAGATCTATAAGCACAGAAAACTATGCCAGCAGCTAACTGTTGGCATAGTTTTCTCTATAGAGCTTTATGAGAAACGCAGCAGGATAAAGATAAACAGCCCGAACAACAGTGCAAGCAAAAATCTAACTTTATTCGATAATTTCACTGGAAATAACATTAACATCACTCTCCTAACCCCTTGAAGTGAGTTTGATTTTGGGAACAAAAAAACGCATGTGACTATCCGCAGTCAACATACGCTTGGTGTACTCCTACGAGGTTAGCTGACGGGTTAGGGCACCCAAGTTGCCCCTCCTGCTGGGCAGGATTCACCCCAAAAAAGTTGGTTCCCCCGCTAGACAAAGCAATTAGGAGTTTTTATTTACTTCCATATTATATATTATGAAGAATTAAGGAAAAAAGTCAACCGGGCAAAACTGGCAAAAAATCAATTTATATTGATAATCCTCGCCAAATCCACTTGTGCCACCCGTTTTTGTTGTTTTTAGGGTGGGTGCTAGGTGGCTTTAACCACCTAGCGTCTAATTATTCCTGGCCAGCTCCTCACTCCTGGATACGGCCTTGCTTGGATACCGAAACCGGGTCTCAGACGCTGTGTGCCGCTGTGGGGGAAAAACCGGCGCACACGATTGGGGATTAGTGGTCGGATTCTTATTCTTGGACGCTTAGAAGTTTCTTGTTCCCCCTCTGTCCGCAGCTGTTCCATTCTTTTCTGCACTGCATTTTGAAAAGCAGTTTTGAGTTCATCCACTTCGATTCCCAGCTCTTCCGCTAGATCATTAAAAAATGTGTCTGCTTCTGGCAGGAGTACCCTGGGTTTAACTGCTGCCCAGCGTCTGCCCAATTCTTCAGCGCTGGCTGCGCCCCCCACCACTAAAGTAAGCAGTAATGTCAGCACACAGAATTTGAATGCCAGTTTCATTCTGACCTCCCCTTTCGCAAGCATTTGATCTTCTGTGGCTGGAATAATGTTTCGCCGCATGGTTTGATAAAGTGGCGGTTGAATGGCTGTTAGGGCAGGAGTCGATAACAAAAATCTTGAATAACAAGTATGAGAAATTTATAAAGGGGTGTAAATGTGGCTGGAAGCAAGATTTTAAACTTGATTCTGCTTGCCTGTCTCTGCTTCGGCACGGTAAGCCCAGTTAGTGCAGGCGGAGTCAGCATTGGTACAGAGTCGATTACCGCAGAGTTTGACCATGTCTCTATCGATTTGTCCATACCCACAATTAGGGGCTTGGATGATTGGCTGTATCAAGAGTACCTCAATGCTGCCTGGCGGTTTGAGCATCTGAGCTTTGCCAATGCGATTGCTGAGTGGGGGCGGGAAGCCCAAGATGATGGGTATCTGTTCTATCCTTATCAATGCATCACTAAATATGAAGTGAAACACAACCAAGCTCAGGTATTATCATTGGTTACCACTGCCTATCAGTATGTTGGCGGTGCTCACGGCCTTACTGTGCAGTTTGCGACAAATTTAGATTTAAGCTCGAAACAGCCGCTCACCCTGGAGGATGCAGTTCAGCATCCGCAGGCCGGTGAAATTATTCTTGATGAAATCAACCGCCAAATTGCTGAAGATCCATCCTGGTATTTTCAAGATCAGCTGCCAGTGGATTATATCAATGAAGAGGATTTTTACCTCACAGAATCAGGATTAGTGGTTTTTTACCAGCTGTATGAAATCGCACCCTATGCGGCCGGGATTCGGGAGTTTGTGATCCCGTGGGATCGCTTTAACTGACTGGGGCAGGTGAGATTATGCTATGAGTATGCAGTTTATCGATCCCAAAGATGCTGTTGTTGAGCAGCCGCTGTTGATTTTAACCCCCAGGCGGATGCTGTTTTTCCGTTTAGGCAGAGTTTTGGCGTTCTTGTTTATAGCAGCGTTTTTTTCCTTTAACATTTTTTGGTACATCAGCATTCCGCTGTATCTGATCGCAGCTTACCTGCTGTATGAATTAGCATCGATTTGGCGCGCTTACCACTACTCCACCCTGGTGCTGTACTTACTAACCTTTGCAATTTTCCTAGTCTTTTTCGGAACCAGCAGTCTGCTGCGGAGCGGTTTGTACTACTTAATCCAGGCGTTATTATAAAACTGATAATGGAGGCTGTCCTGATGAGCACCTTTAGTTTGCTGTATCCCCAGGGATACGAGAAGCAAAAGAAAACTTCTCTGTCTGATTTATCCTTCTACACTAAACTGGGATTGGATCGCTTGGTGCGGATCCCGATTAAAGGCACACTGCCGTGGGTAGATGAGCGGGAACAGTTTGCGCAGCTGTTAACTAGTGATGCAGAAGTTATTCAGTACCGCTTAGATGTGGTTGAGGATCTGATTAACAACCCCAAGCTGTGCGAAACTTTGACAGAAGTTCTGCCCCAAATCGAGACAATTGCGCAGCTGCGGGCTGACAAAGGCAGAGTTTCGGACATAACCGCCTGTTTGTACAGCATCTCGGAAATAGAGCTGTATACAGACTGCGTTGACCTTCTGTATAATTCAATCAACAATGCTAAGCCTGCTTCCACAGGACTCACCACTTTACTAGAGATGATCCAGGATGTGTATAATAGTGAAGAGTATCAAAAGCTAAAACGCAATGCCAAAGAACTGATGGAGCAGACCAGGAGCATCAGAAGTGTTACCATTGGTGTTAACCTAAATCCACAGCTCCAGGCAGTAGAAGCCGGTGTGGTTGCTGTTAACTCTGAATTCTTCCGCTCCGGAGATATTATCGACCGGATCTTACGGCTGGACCGGGCGGATGATGGTTTTCGCTGTCTGACACCCCTAATTCCCTATGGCCAGAGCCGTGCTGACCAGACGGCAACCGTCTTTAATTCAGCGGTCAACCATGCTCTGGATCAGATTTTTAGGTCAACCGTTAGAAGTTGGCGCCCGATCATTAGGAGATATCTGGCGCAAAACACAGATTACCTGGTTAATCTAGCTAAAGAAATCAGACTGCTGTTGGGGGCAGTAGAATTTACTAAAAAAATGCGGTCGTTAGGCATGCCCATGTGCAAGCCGGAGGTTTATCCCCTGGAAGCTAAAGTATTTGCTGCAAAAACTCTTTATAATCCCCATGTGGCTTTAAGTTTAGGCAAAGAAAATGCGGACGAAATGGTATTTAACGACTTCGAGTTTGATCAAAATGGGATGATCTATATCTTGACTGGTGCTAATCAGGGCGGCAAAACTGCAATTACTTATGCTGTTGGCATTGTGCAGGCTTTATTTCAGCTGGGATTCTTTGTGCCAGCGCGTTCAGCCAAGCTGAGCCCAGTGGATAACCTATTGATTCATTTTCCTTCTACCGGAGCTGCGGTTGGGAAAGGCCGCCTCGGCGAAGAATGCGACCATCTCCGTCAGATTCTTTCACGTATTTCCGAGTACAGCATGGTACTGATGGATGAAGCATTCTCAAGTACAAGCGCTGTGGAAGCCAGCTATATTGCCGGGGAAGTGCTTTTAGGGATCAGTTTGATCGGCGCCCGGGGTATCTTTGCCACCCATCTTCACGATCTAGCACAGCAGGTAGACCGGTTAAATGCCCATGGAGGCAATAAAGCTATGCTTGATAACTTAGTGGCTGAAGTAGAATCTGAGTCTACCAAGCGCACCTTTAAGATCAGCCGCATCAAACCTGACGGTTTAAGTTATGCCCGCAGCATCGCTGAGCAGTATGGAATTACCCTAGAACAGATTTTAGAGAACAGAAGAAGCAAGAGAGGAAGTTGATGTTTTGAACCTATATTTTCTCGGTACAGGGGCAGGCAGACCTGCCGTTCACCGCAACACTGCCGGGATTATTTTACAGCCTTCCGAACAGAGCCAGGAAATTTGGCTGTTTGACTGTGGTGAAGGAACTCAGCAGCAGATTCTGCGTTCTCCATATAATCTCCGCAAGATTACCAATATCTTTATTACCCATCTGCATGGAGATCATGTTTTTGGATTGCCAGGCTTGGTCAGCAGCAGATCGTTTACTGCTCAGGATCAGCCCCTCAGCATTTATGGCCCAGCCGGTCTGAGGGAATTTCTCCTGACCGCATTAAGGTTGAGCGGAACCAACTTAACTTATCCCCTGGATATCCGGGAGATTCAGCACGGCTCTGCTCTGGAAGTCAACAATTATACGGTGAAAGTGATGGAAGTAGAGCATGTGCTGCCTTCGTTTGGATATCGGATTGAAGAGCCAGACCGGCCGGGCAGACTGAATGTGGAAAAGCTTCAGGCCTTGAACATTCCCCCCGGTCCTATCTACGGGCAGCTGAAAAGCGGCGCAGTAGTCACTCTGCCGGGAGGGGAAGTACTCAGAGGCAGCGATTTTGTTGGACCGCCTCAGCCGGGCAGAAGAGTGGTGATAGTTGGTGACAGCCGCAGCTGTCAGGCAGCAGTTGATTTAGCTCAGGGAGCGGATGTTTTAGTTCATGAAGCTACTTTTGAGGCAGCCTCCGGTGAAAATGCATTCGCCTATTTTCATTCGACCACAGCTCAAGCTGCTGAAATTGCCAAAAAAGCCGGTGTGAGGCAGTTGGTCCTGACCCATCTAAGCTCAAGGTATACAAAACAAGCAGAGCAGAAATTGCTGGCAGAAGCCCAGCGAGTTTTTCCCAACACAGTGATTGCCTCGGATCACCTCAGCGTTCCTGTTACTAGAGCACCTCTTGGGTTTTAGCCGCGAGAGGTGTTTTTTTGATCCAGCTAGGAAATTTTAGCCAAATAGTATAAAATAGAGTGACCGGGGGGATATGAATATGCAGTTGCAGTATCAATTAGTAGTATTAGATCTTGATGGAACAATGCTGTCTTCTGAAGGCGAGCTTACAGCAGCTGTCAGACGCAGTATTGCAGCAGTTCAAACTCAAGGAATCAAAGTTACACTGGCTACAGGTAGGCGGCTCTGCCGCACCCTACCCTGGGCACAAACGCTAAATATTGACGTACCGTTTGTGGTCCACAATGGAGCAGTGGTGGTGGAACCAGATTCAGGTGCAATTGTTTACCAACAGGGAATTGCCCTGCCAGCGGCTAAAGAAATACTTAATGAGCTGCAGCAGTTAAAAATTCCTTACTTAGTTTACCGCGGCGAGGACCAGGGAGAAATCGGACTGCTTTTAAGTCAGTTTGCGCAGCATCGATCCGAATTTTTAACCTATATTGATGATCAGGTCCAGAGCGTTGATGAGCTGGTGCTGGAGTCAGATCCCATTAAGATTGCGGTATTAGCCGCTGAGCATCGGCTGAAACCGCTGCTTGATGATTGGCACCGCCGCTATAGTTCTGCTGCCAATTTGATTGTCTATCAGTCTGATAATTATGTTGGCGTCGATTTTATCGGCAGCGGTTGTTCGAAAAAATCTGGGATTGGGTATGTGCTGAAGCAGCTTAACCTCGACTTTGACGATGTTTTGGCTGTGGGCGATGATTTCAATGATCTGACTCTGATCGAAGCAGCAGGTTTTGGCGTAGCCATGGAAAATGCACCTGTGCCGGTTAAACGGGCTGCTGATTATATTGCACCGTCAAATGATGAAGATGGAGTGGTCCATGTTCTTCAGGAGTTCTGCCTGCCGAGAGAAATGGAGTGAAGCTAGTGGCGACTTTATGTCTTGTTCCGCATCAGCAGTTAGCCCGCAAATGGCGTCAAGCTGTTGTCCAGGCTGACAGTGATCTGCGGCCATTCTCCATTAAAGAGCTTGTTGCCCATCTGCTGAAGGAGCAGGGCTGTCCGTATCGGGACAGCCTGTTTTTAGAACAAATAGCAGTCTGGGAGGCGGTTTGGGAAGCCGCACCACAGCTCGAATATTTTGCCGGTATGGTCAATTTTCCTGGCTTTGCCGCAGATCTCCATAACTTGTTCTATCGCTATGGCGCTGAACAGGTTCGTTTTGATCAGCTTTCCCATCAGGAACAGCGGGAATTAACCCTGCTTTACAGCTTGTATCAAGAAAGGCTGGCTGAGCTGGGGGTATTAGATCAAGCCCAGCAGATTAGGGAGGCAGTCCAGTACTGGCCCCAGTCACAGCTGAGCCGAGTAGTGGAGCGGATAGAGCTTTACTACCTTGGCGAACTAACCACTTTGGAACAGCGCTTAATAGAGACTATCTGCCGGGGCAAGCAGGTCAAGCGCTGTCAATTCAGTGACAGAGACGCGGTGGTGACAGCTGCGGCAGCTAAACGTCCCACTGAAGAAATTGAGCAGGTCGCGAGAAATATTGTTGAGCTGTTGAATCAGGGAGTAGAACCAGAAAAGATTGCGGTGGTTTCTCCTGATCTCGACAGCTACCTGCCGGTGATTATGCCGATTTTCTCTCGATATCAACTGCCATGGCAGCCACCTGCTGTTAAGCTGGCAGATACCCCAATGGGCAAAGCTGTTGCCGCTGTGATCCGGGTAATGCAGCCAAAATGGTCTAAAGCAGATTTGGAACAGCTGACAGCTCCCGGCTGGGGTCTGCCCTTTGCCTTAGATCAGCAGGAACATAAAGCCTTAAAATTGGCACCACCTAATCTCCGCTCGAAAGAGCAGTGGCAGGCACTGCTGGGGGAATATCCCGGCTGGCAGCGGGTTTTTCAAGTGTTAGAGCAGTTGGAGATCGGTCCAGGCTCCTATCCCATCAGCAGCTTTCTCGAACGCCTGCAGCGGCTTTTCACCCATCTACCCCTTGCCAAATGGCCGGCATTGGATCATCAGCAGTGGGCTGTGCTGCAGCAGTCCTATCATGGTCTGCTGCAGATCAGTGCGGATTTAATGGGGGTTAAGCAGCGGATCAGTTTTGACCAGTTTGAACAGATCTGGCACAGTGCAGCCGCAGCTTACAATCTACCCCAGCCCCGCAGTTTCCTGCAGAAAATAATGGTCGGTTCTCTCCCGCAGGCTGTTGGCATGGGGTATCATACTCTGTTTATGGTTGGAATTACAGAAACCAGCTTCCCCAAACCAGCAAAACGGGATTGGCTGAGCAGACAATTTGTACCCAGTCAGGATCTTGCCCTGTACCGGCAGCTGCTCCGCTCGGCAGAGAATGTTCAGCTTTCCTTTGCGGAAGAAGATCAAGCAGATCGGATGAACATCGCTTCCCAGATCTTTCCAGGCGAGTTTACCCGGATCAATGCGGCGGCAGCAGCGCCTCCAATGGAAGAGCTGACGATAGGCAGTGGTGTGCTGACAGATCCAGCGGTGCTCGCGGATATCAGTGGAAAATACCGGGAACAACCACTGTCTGTATCTAGATTGAATCTATATGCCAGCTGTCCGTTTCGGTTTCTCTGCAGTGAACTTTACCAGCTTGAAGCGGAAGAAATGCTCAGTGATGAAATTACCCCGCAGGAAGAGGGCAGTTTGATCCATGATACCCTGCGCTTGTACTGGGAGCATCAAGGCAGGGTTCCGATTAATGAAATCCTTGTTGAACGGTACAGTGCTGCTGGCGAAAGGCTAACTCAGCGGGTTATTGATCTGGTAACCGCTTTCAATAGGAAAGATGTTGAACTGGTGGAAAAAAGCGGCTATTATCCTAAGTATCTTGAACAGCGCTTTCAGGATCTGGTAATTGAGACCAGCGGAGGGAAGATTAAGCTCAATGGGATTATCGACCGCATCGATCTCAGTCCCGATGGCGGTTATGTGATTTATGACTATAAAACCGGAACCAGTCCCAGCGTGCGGGAAATTCTCCAAGGTGAAAACCTTCAGCTGCAGGTTTATCTGCTGGCTGCCGGCTCACTGCTTCCCGGGAAGGTTCACGGCATGGCCTTTTACAACATCGGCACTCTGGCGAGGACAGGTCTGTGGCTGGAGAGCACCCACCGCAGCTTAGGGCTGACGAAGCGCAGTTCTGGAATCATTCCTGATCAGGAGTGGGAGCAGCTGACTGCAGATTTTTACCGCACGCTGCAAACCTATCTGGAGCGGATTTTAAGCGGATATTTCCCAATTGCTCCGGTAAATGATCGGGTATGCAGTTTCTGTCCCTATCGGGCAATTTGTCGAAAGGAGTAGAGCAATGGCTCATACACCAACACCTCAGCAGCGAAAGGCGATCGAGACCATTGATCGGAATTTAGCTGTTACAGCAGGAGCCGGATCAGGTAAAACCAGGGTTTTAGTTGACCGCTATCTGCACCTGCTCAAAACAGGAGTAAACGTGAATGAAATCTTGGCGATCACCTTTACCCGCAAAGCTGCCCTGGAAATGAAAGAGCGGATCCGGGCCGGTATTGCAGCCGATCCGCAGCTGTCATCCCGCCTGCTCCATGAGTTTAATCAAGCTCAGATTTCCACGATCCATGCATTCTGTCAGCGGCTGGTTGCGGATCACCCCTGCCAGGCTCAGATTGATCCGCGCTTTCGCATGGCAGAGGAGTGGGAAAGTCGGGGACTACTGCTGCAGATTGTTGAGGAACAGGTGGCTCTAGCCCGGGCAAACCAGGATCCAGAGCTTACAGCTTTGGGGGAAAGCTATCGTCAGACCAGCTCCTTTGTGGCAGATCTGGTGGAGATTTATGAACGCATTATCAGCAAAGGTGACCCTAGTTTTAAAGTGCCTGACCAATCAGCAGAGCTTAGGCCCCAGATTGCTGCGCTGCGCCAGGAGCTGTTGGTGCGGCTTCCCGCTTGGCTGGACAGCCTGGTGGCAGCTGAACTTTCCGACAGCAAGCAGCAGGTAACAACTGATATCCGCCGTGTATTTAATGAATACTTAGCCAATCTAAAGGAGCCGCTCCGCAGTGAACGGGAGATTGTGAGCGAGCTGGCAGGATTGTTCGGTGGCAATTGGGCCAAAGATTTAAAAGCTGAGGTGCAGGAGCTAAAAGAACTGTGCAGCTCGTTGAGTCAGCTTCTGTTTGACTTAGAGGCAAATGAAATTCTGCTGAAACTAGGAGATCTGCTTGCAGCGATAGAGGAGGAGTACCAGCGGCGCAAAAAAGCTTTAGGGCTCCTAGATTACAATGACTTGGAGCGGTTGGCAGAACAACTGCTGTCCCACGGGGAGATTGATCAAGCTTACCGCTACCGCCATGTTATGGTGGATGAGGCCCAGGATATCAATCTGGTGCAGAAGCGGATTATTGCCTCCTTGGCAGATCATCCCGAGGCCAAACTGTTTGTTGTTGGCGATCCCAAACAGTCTATTTATCGGTTTCGTGGAGCCCAAGTAGAAGTATTCCTTGAACTGCAGAATGAAATTAAAGCTAGCGGCGGCCTCGAGCTGACCTTAGGGGATAATTTTCGTTCCCGTCCTGAACTAATCGAGTTCAGCAACAAGTTTTTCAGCCAGGTTTTTGCTGATGGTTTGATGCAGTTCACCCCAGCCAATCCCAAAAGGGAAAGGAAGGGTCAGCCGCTGGTTGCTGTCCTGCAGACAGCTAAAGGTGAAAACAGTGCAGATGAGCGAGCTGCTGAGGCAGAGCAGATCGCCAAATATATCCGCCATTTAACTGCGGAACAGGGCTACCGCTATAAAGACATCACCCTTTTGTTCAGCTCCATGACTTACGCCGGTATTTACGAGCGGGAGCTGCATAAACACAGGATACCTTTTGTCAATCTTTCGGGGCGCGGTTTTTATCAAAGGCCAGAGATCCAGGACATTCTCCATTTTGTTAAATGGCTTCAGGATTCCTCAGATCAGATCAGTCAGATCTGCGTCCTCCGTTCACCCTTTTTTGCCGTATCGGATCATGGTTTGTATTGGTATCAAGCGGGTAAATTTGATCAGATTGTCCCCGAGGATCAAGAAAAGATCGCTGCAGCCCACAAACTGTATCCTTTCCTGCAGCAGCAGTTAGTGACGCTGCCGGCGCCTCAGTTTATTGACACCCTCCTTGAAGCAACAGATTTTTGCGGCCGAACTCTATCCCTGCCTATGGGAGAACAGCGGTTAGCGAATATTAAGAAGCTGCAGGAAACCAGCTGGCAGTTATGGGCAAAAGGTTATGTGTCCTTTACCGAGCAGCTGCATTATATTGATCAGCTGATAGAACAGCAGGGACGGGAAGGAGAGGCCCGCTTAGACAGCGAGTCTGCCGATGTGGTTACCATTATGACTATCCATGGGTCGAAGGGTTTGGAATTTCCCGTTGTGATCCTGCCGGATCTCTGCAGACCGGCAGTTACGCCTGAGCGGGGCAGACTTCACTATCACCCAGAGTGGGGCTTAACGCTGCGGGATACCACAGTGCACCAGCAGATCAAAGCTGTATTGAAGCAGGAAGCAGTAGCGGAGGCGAAGCGGCTGTTGTATGTGGCGGCAACCAGGGCCGAAGAGCAGCTGGTTCTCTGCGGGGTCGGCACAGCTTCCGATTATAAGCTGGGTCAGCCTTTGGAAAATCTCCGCTCGTGGTGGGAATGGATTTTATCCGGACTGGAACAGATTGAACCTGAACTGTTTGCGACTATCAGTGAGATCGAGACAGGGGAAAATTACAGGGAGGAGACTGCGGCAGCGGTAGAGGCAATCAGCACCAGTATACCCAAGATTACTGTTCCGGATCATTATACATTGGCCAGTTTTTCAGCTACATCCCTGATGATTTATGCCCTTTGTCCCCGCCGCTATTATTACCGCTACCTGCTGCGGGTACCGGAATTGGTATCAGCAGGGCAGGGTAACACTGTTTCCGGCACTTTGGATCCGCTGCAAAGGGGCAATATTGTGCATCGGGTGTGTGAGCATCTTCACACCGGTGCTGATGCTCAGGAGTTATTAGACTGGGCGATTGCCATGGAAGGAATCAAGGTGAGCAGCAGGGAAAGGGAGGAACTGGATCAGATTATCCAGCGCTATCTCACTGGCGATTTTTTCCAGGGAATTCAAGGGCTAAAAGTAGAGCATGAAGTAGAATTTGCGGTACCCTTAGACCAGTTCCTGATTACCGGTACAATAGATCAGGTTATCCATACTGAACAGGGTCTCAAGATTATGGACTTAAAAACAAACCAGATCACGCCAGAGCAGGTAGCAGAAACCGCTGCCTCCTATGAAATGCAGCTGCGCATTTATGCATGGGCCCTGCATATAATGACCAGGAAACCAATTTTGGAGGCAGGTTTATACTTTTTATTCCCTGATGTAATCTATCGAGCTGAGTCTGGTTGTTTAGATACAGAAGCTACTGAAAAATGGCTGCTTGAGGCGTGCAGGCAGATTCAGCGGGGTGAAAAAGAGCAGGCAGACGCGTTCCCAGTCGCAGATGACTGCCGCTACTGTCCTTATGACTGCCGTCATCTAGACCAAACTCGCATCAACTTTGGAGAAATAACTGCCGGAATGGGCAAACTAGAAATCAAGTAGGTATCAACGTCACGGAGGGATGTTTGTGGATTTTATCCGGCATCAGATCGCTGATGGCATCAATCTTTACTTGTGTGAAACCGATAAATTCACCACTCTTACAGTTAAAGTGTTTGTCCAAAATAGTCTTACAGCTGAAACTGCCGCTGCTAACGCTTTGATACCCATGGTTTTAGTTCAGGGAACCAGGTCGAACCCAACCAGGCTTTCCCTGGCGCAAAAGATGGAAAATCTGTACGGATCAGCATTAGGAGCGGATGTGGCAAAGATTGGTGAGCGCCAAATAATGGAATTCTATTTTGATATGGTAGCCCCCCATCTGATTCCCAATGGGGACCAAGTTTTGGCAGAAGGTTTGGCGACCTTAGGTGAGTTAATTACTGATCCGCTGGTGGAAAACGGAAGCTTTAAGCAGGAATACTTTCAGCAGGAAAAAACTAATTTAGGCAAACTAGTTGATGGTTTGATCAATGATAAACGAGCCTATGCCGTGTGGCGTGCCGTAAAGCATATGTGCAAAGACGAGCCGTTCGGCTTATACAAATATGGTGAGCGGGAGCAGATTGATCAGCTCCAACCAGAGTTTGTATACCAGCAGTACCGCAGAGCTTTAGCTTCAAGTCCAATTGATATCTTTGCTGTGGGTCCGAAGTTAGATCAACTGCCGGACATGATCAGAGCCTGGCAGTGGCAGCGCACCACAGTACAGCAGCTGCCTCCGGTCACTACGAAAAGGGATATTAGAGAGCAAGAAATTCATGAAACACGGGATGTCCAGCAGGCTGTGCTGGTAATCTGCTGCCGCACAGAACAGCAATATTTATCTCCCGATTATTATGCTTTAATGGTGGCCAACGGTGTGTTGGGAGTATACCCCCATTCAAAACTGTTCCTGAATGTGCGGGAAAAAGCGAGTCTTGCTTACTATGTCGGCTCCAGTTTGGAAGGTACTAAAGGTCTGATTACAATTACAGCAGGAATTGCTCCCCAGGCTTATCAGCAGGCGGTTGACATTATCCGAGAGCAGGTTGCAGCCATGCAGGCCGGCAGCATCACCGACGATGAGCTGGAGCGGACGAAAATCGGATTGATCAGCGGTATCAGATCAATGGTTGATGATCCGGGCTCACTGATTGACCGCAACTTAATCGGAATAGTTAATCAAGAACTGCGGACACCCCAAACAGTTATGGACAGCATTGCCGCGGTTACCAAGGAACAGGTACAGCAGGCTGCCCAGGGTATCAAATTAGATACAATTTACTTCCTATCAGGACCAAAGGGGGAAAACTGATGCAGCTGATTAGAACAATCACCAATGAACCTTTGTATCATGAGATCCTAGGCAATGGTCTGCCGGTTTATATTCTCCAGAAGCCGGGGTTTCAAAAAAAGTATGCAGTGTTTGCCACCCGTTACGGCTCGTTAGATTCAGAGTTTGAGGTAGCAGGCAGAGGAATTGTGAAAGTACCCGATGGCATTGCTCATTTCCTGGAGCATAAACTGTTTGAGGAAGAGGAAGGCCATGTGTTTCAGCGCTTTGCCCAATTTGGAGCCAGTGTCAACGCCTACACCAGCTACAATCTGACAGCCTATTTGTTTTCAACTATTGAGTACTTTCCTGAGGCGCTCACAGAACTGCTGCGGTTTGTGCAAAACCCCTATCTGACTGCGGAAAATGTGGATAAAGAGCGGGGCATTATTGAACAAGAACTGCGCATGTACGATGATAACCCCAGCAGAAAAATCTACCGCAATCTCCTTAATGCCCTGTACCACAAGCACCCAATCCGGATCGATGTGGGCGGCACAGTCGAGTCGATTCAAGATATTACTGTGGATTTACTGCTGGAATGCTATCACTTGTTTTATCAGCCGGCCAATATGGCTTTGGTAGTAATTGGCGATTTTGATCCGCATCAGATTATGGACCTTATTAAAGCCCAGATGGAAAGCTGGAACTATCAAGCTCAGGAAATCAAGCGGATCTTTCCTGATGAGCCAGACACAGTGTGCAAGCCCCGGGTTGAACAGCGGATGAACATTTCCCAACCCCGGTACTACCTAGGTCTGAAAGGTACAGTGCACCACAGCGGCCGGGAACTGCTCAAACAGCAGTTTGCGGTGAATATGATCTGGCACAGTCTGGCAGCCAAAAGTTCGCCGGTGTTTGAACGCCTTTATAATTCTGGGTTAATCAACGATTCCTTTGGCGCCAGTTTTCAAGCAGCGCCCCGGTATGCCTTTTCGGTGATCGGTGGTGAAACAGAGGATCCGGACAAATTAGATGCAGCGATCAGGGAGGCCATCACCGAGCTGAAGCGGAAGCAAATAAGCAGCGATTTAGTAGAGAGATTGAAGCGCCAGTCCCTAGGCAGCTACTTTGCTGCCCACAACTCCCTCGATTACTTGGCTAACAGTTTTATTGTTCATTTATTTAACGGCACCAGCTTCCTGGATGTGCCGAAAGTGATTGAAAGCTTAACAGCTGATGAAGTTAATCAATTCCTCCAGGAGGAGTTAGATTTAGAACGGAGCGCAGTTTCAGTTTTACTGCCGGAGTAGGTGGGGATGAAGATGGAGAAACCGGTATTACGAGAACTTTTAAAGCAGGAGCGGGATAATTTAGATCCTGATTTGATCGCCCGCTGGAATCGAGAAATTCATGATCAATTTTGGCAGCTGCCCCAGTATCGGGAAGCTGAGCTGATCATGGTTTATCTTTCCTTTGGCAGTGAGGTAGATACCTGGTCTCTGCTCGACCAGGCATGGGCTGACGGTAAGCGGACCGCAGTGCCGAAGGTGCGGCGGTATCCTAAGGAAATGATTGCTGTGGAAATTTCCGGCAGGGAAGATTTAGAACCAAGTTTTTGGGGGATTTATGAACCTGTAAGTGATGCCGAACTTGACCCAAAGCAGATCGATTTAATTGTAGTGCCTGGATTGGCTTTCAATCGCCAAGGATACCGCATCGGCTACGGCGGCGGCTATTATGATCGCTTTTTACCACAAGTACAGGGTTATAAAGTTGGTTTGTGCTACCCACCTTTTATCAGGAGCGATATCCCTGTTCAGCCTTGGGATCAGCCTGTTGATTTGGTAATCTGCCCAGGTTCTAACAAAAAAGGATAATAATAGGTTTTTGCCGAAACTTATGATAAGATTATCTCTGGGTATGATAATCGGAGGAGGGAATAAAATGGATCTACAGTGGTTTAATACCCAAGTCAATGAATTGAACGCAGTCCTTAAGGCACAGAAAGCGGATATTGAAATACCTAGTGTTGTCCCTGTCGATTATCAGCCTGAGATAGATTCTGATCTTGCTGTTTATATCGATCATACGCTGCTGAAGCCTGAAGCCAGCTGTGAACAAATTCGCCAGGAGATAGAGCGGGCGAAGGGGTACAACTTTGCATCGGTCTGCATTCATCCGCGCTATGTTCCATTGGCGGTGGAAATTCTAGCTGAAACTGCAATTAAAGTCTGCACAGTGGTTGGATTTCCGTTAGGCCAAAACTCTACACTGGCGAAAGTGTTTGAAGCCCGTGATGCAGTTGCCTTGGGAGCCGATGAATTAGATATGGTGCTGCCGATTGGAGCACTAAAAAGTGGAGACTATTTCGCAGTCTATCAGGATATTGCCATGGTTAAAGCCGCGGCTGGCGATCGGATCGTCAAAGTGATTTTGGAAACTCCATATTTAACTGACGAGGAGATTGTTAGAGGTTCCCTGCTGGTTAAGGCGGCTGGAGCGGATTTTGTCAAAACTGCCACTGGCTTTGCCGGCGGCGGAGCGACTTTAGCAGCAGTTAATCTGATGCGGAGAGCAGTAGGAACAGACTGCGGAGTAAAAGCTGCCGGTGGGATTCGGGATGCTGACAGTGTCCGGGCATTCCTGCAGGCCGGTGCGAATCGGATTGGTACCAGTTCAGGAATTGCGATTGTCAATTTGAGTGAAGGTGAACCTGATGCTTATTAGAACCAGTCTTGTTACTGCGGTGATCAGCATAATACTGCTCGGCTGGGCTGTTTTAGGACAAGCCGCAGTTCCCCCTTTTGTTGATTACCACACAGCTACTGCAGAGCTGACCTGGCGCTATCTTGATGGCAGCGAAGAGCAGGTTGTCACTGGTCTGTTTACCGTGACTCTGCCGGATAAATTTACTTTTCGAGCTGCAAATGCCAGCAATCAGTGGCAGCGGGTGAAAGGATATCAGGATTTCACAGCGGTGATCACCGCGTCTGGTCATGTGGAGTATCAATACGAGCCGATTCAACCTTTTTCGGTGTTTCAAACCTTGTTTGGACAACTGCTTGAAGCTAACAGCAAAGCAGTCACTTTTTTGAGCGATGAAATGGTTGGAGGGCGGGCTGTCGCCCGCTATCAGTGTCCAGATTTGATTACTTATTGGTTTGATCGGGAGACCCATATTCCCCTGCGCATTACTGATGAAAGCGGAACCAATATCTTATCGCTGCGGCAGTACCAGGTGGATGCAGAGCACAAGCTGGGTGTAGAATTCTTTACCCTTGCGGTTAGGCAGGAGAATTGGGATGGCATTATTCGCTTAGGTAAGACCGATGGTCACTGGTTTCCCCGGGAGCTGGAAGTTAGCGATGGTCAAGCCCAGATCATCCTTACCTTTCAGAACTGGGAAATAAATGAGCAGCCACTGGATTTAACTGAACTAGAGCAGCTTGGTGAGTATTTGGTTAAAGGCAGTCACGCCAGTGAGCAAGGGGATCATCACAATGTGATTCATTATTTTCGCCAGCTGTTAAATATTGATCCATATTACATCCCAGCCTACAAAGAGCTGGCCCGCAGTTATGGAATGGTTGGCAACTATCTCGGCGCAGTTGAAAGCTATCAGCAGTGGTTGATGCTGGAGCCAAACCATCCAGCTGCACTGAACAATTTAGCTTATACATACATGCTGGCTGAGTCAAATCTGTCGGAAGCAATCAATCTGGCGTATAAAGCGGTCACCTTAGAACCAAAAGCAAGTTATTTAGACACCTTGGGTTATGGGTATTATTTAGTAAAGGATTATGATAAAGCACTGCACTATTTACTGCAAGCTGCTGATCAAGCAGATCACAGCAAGCTGGCAGATATCTATCATCATTTAGTTTTAGTATATGGAGCACTAAATGATCAAGCTGAGGTTGATTTCTATCAACAAAAAATATTAGAATTGACTGTTGGAGACTGAAATGGCTGAGCACTATTTTACCTCAAAACCCCAATCGGAACACGAATCCATCCAGTTAACCGCCGATATTTTTGGACGTGAATTTGTTTTCATGACAGATGCAGGCGTATTCTCCAAAAACGCTGTTGATTTTGGAACAATGCTGCTGATTTCATCCTTAGAAATTAAACCGGGTGACCGGGTGTTAGATGTTGGCTGTGGTTATGGTCCGCTGGGAATCGCCGCAGCTTATCTAGCCGGTCACGCTGGTTCTGTCGACCTGATTGACATTAATGAGCGGGCGGTCAGTCTTGCCAAGCAAAATGCTGCGTTAAATAATTTAGCTAATGTTCGGGTGTGGCAGAGCGATGGATTTGCTCAAGTAACTGATGTTTATGATTGGATTATCACCAACCCGCCAATTCGCGCTGGTAAAAAGGTGATTTATCCCATGGTTGAGCAGGCATACGAGCATCTAAAGCCAGGCGGTGGCTTGATGCTGGTGATCCGCACTAAGCAGGGTGCAAAAAGTATGGAGAAAAAAATGCACGAGGTATTTGGAAATGTGGAGACAGTCAGCCTAAAAGGCGGCTACCGCGTGCTGAAAAGTATCAGGAATTAACCTTTTTTTGCACAGAAAAAAGGTTAATTTTATGTAGGAGCTGTTTTTGTGTGGCCAAAATTAGTGATAAACTTAACAAAGTTAGAGCACAACACCAAGGTGATTAATCAGCTGATTAACAACCTTGGTGGAACAATGTTTGCAGTAACTAAGGTGGTAGGTGGGGATCCGACCTGTGCAAAAGCGCTGTTAGCCGGTGGTGCCCAGGGACTGGCAGATTCACGCCTGATAAATATTAAAAAGCTGCGCCAGGCTGGAATCGCTGTGCCAATTCTGCTGCTGCGCTCACCAGCGTTGTCTGAAATTCAAGAGGTGATCGATCTTGTAGATATCAGTTTGAACAGCGACATCACTGTGCTTCAAGCTTTAAACAGTGAAGCCGGACGCCGGGGCAAAATCCATCAGGTGATTTTAATGGTCGATCTGGGCGATGGACGGGAAGGAGTTGTACCTGAACAGCTGGGCAGGCTGGTTCAGTTTACCCGCCAGCTGGAAAATATTTCCATCTGCGGAATTGGTACCAACTTAGCTTGTCTAGGAACAGCTTTGCCAACACCGGAGAATATGGAGGTTTTGCTCAAAATTTACCAGCAGTTTGATGACGGCAGCATTCCCTATCTATCCGGCTGCAACAGCGGCAGTTTAAATCTGGTAGTTACTGGCCAGTGGCATCAGAAGCTGAATGCAGTTAACCACTGGCGGATTGGAGAGAGCATCTTTTTTGGCTGGGATATTATTACCAAACAAACCCTTCCCGGCTGTCTGCGAGATGTCTGTACCTTAGAAGTTGAGGTAATTGAAGTCAAGGAGCAGTCGTCCCTTACCAAGGTGGTGCTCGCTGTTGGGTTGGAAGAAATCGGCAGCGGTAAAGTTTTCCCTAAAAATACCGATTTAACTATTGTCGGGATAAGCAGCGATCATTTAGTTGCAGTTAGTAAAACTGGGCATATGATTGAAGTAGGCAGTATTATCCCTTTTACTTTAGATTATCAAAGTTTGCTGGCATCAGCCAATTCCCAGTATGTTCAAATTGAATACGTTGATTAGTTGTCTTAGTATTTAATCTATGATATTATACTATGGGTGTTTGATCATGATATTTACGGAGGTAATTATATGGAAAAAGTTTGGCAGCAGCGGGTAGAAAAGGCAGTGACCGGTACTATCCAGAGCACCATTTTTGCTGGCTTTAATACTAATGTTGATGCAGTTGTGCACTGCAATGGCGATAATGTTGCCAATTTACTTGCGGATCCAGATATATCCCTCGATGCTGTTAACAGGCTTGCTCAAGAGCAGATCGAGACAGTTACCAATAAAAATGAGTTTGTCGCTGTACTCAAGGACGCCCTTGGAAAAGGTAAGTCATGCTATGTAATCTTAGAAAATTTAGAGCTGCTGGATTGGTTAGAACAAATCTTTACCAACCGCAGAGAATCGATGGGCGGTCAAGCTGGAATTATCGCCAACCAAATGGCGGCCTTAGAAGCTAAAGCCCTGGTTTACACTGCGTTATTGTCCAAAAAACAAGCATCCATGTTTTTCCCAGAAGTACATTTTCCTGTTTTTGACCAGGAACTGAAGCTTGTTCCGGTTCAAGAAGCCTACCGTCCCCAAGATCAGCTGAAAATTAACTGGATTTTTGAGTACGCTAAAGGGATTGAATTAGACTTTGGTGGCGAAAAAGTAGTCACTCCCCGGGCGAACCGGGTAATCTTAGCCACAAGACCGCCGGGGGCAGTAATGGGCTTTACCGGCGATATCCATGAGCATCTGCCGGAATTAGGCAGCAAGATCGATGTGGCATTTATGGCTGGATATCACTATGCTCCAAGTGAGCAGCCTGCCCTCCAGCAGTATCTCGATGAGATTACTTCCAGCATTAGAATGCTGAAGCAGGGCAATCCTAATCTGCATCTCCATTACGAGTATGTGCCGATGAAAGATCAGGAAGCGGAAAAACAGGTGCTCACTACCATCAGCAGTGAGATTCAATCCTTCGGCATTAATGAAAATGAAATTCGCCGTGTACTCCTTGGCTTTGGTTACCAGGAGGAATTTGCAGATATTGATCGGAACGAGCGGGCTTTCTCCCTGTATCGCGGCGCCTTAAAGTTAATGGAGCGGCTCAATTTTTCCCGCATTCATGTCCATAATCTCGGGTACTATGTGCTGGTTCTAAAGAAGCCTTATCCTGTTGCTCCTGAAACAGTGCGCGACTGTTGTCTGTATGGTTCGTCTGTAAATGCGATCAAAGCGAAATATGGCGGCTATGTCAGAAAGTCTCAGCTAGCAGAGGTGGCGGAAATCGGATTATCTGAAATTGGCCTGCGCCAACTGCGGTTATTCTATCAAGAAGCGGTTGAACTTGGGCTGGACATCCCAGAAAATTTCTGTGAAGAAGGAATTTGGGACCATGGCGACTATTATGTTTTAGTGGTACCGGCTCATGTTGTGCCGAATCCTGTCAGCACAGTCGGTATGGGCGATACAATCTCCTCTTCATGCTATGCCAGTGAGTTTTCCAGTGTTTTATCCAGCAGATAAGCTGAGCTGTCAGCGATGGGTTTTCCACACCCATCGCTTTTCTGTGTTTGAGAAGAACCTAAAATAATGGAGGAAAAATAAGCAAGATTCACGAATGTTTTAAATGAGTAATGGGCGGAGGGTGATTAATGTGGATCGCTTAAAGATCTTCACTGGCAGAGCTCATCCACAGCTTGCTGAAGAGATCTGCAGTGTGCTGGGCGTGGCCTTAGGTCAGTCTGAAATTATCAAGTTTGCGAATGATAATTCCTTTGTCAGAATTAAGGAGAGTGTGCGGGAAGCAGATGTTTTTGTAGTCCAACCTTCGTGTCAGCCGGTAAATGACGGGTTAATGGAGCTGCTGATCATGATTGATGCTTTAAAAAGGGCATCAGTTCGGCGGTTAACAGCGGTGACAACCTATTTTCCCTATGGTCGCTCTGATAAGAAGGATCAGCCCCGGATTTCCATTACCGCGCGCTTAGTAGCAGATCTACTTCAGGTAGCAGGAGTTGACCGGATCCTTGCATTGGACCTTCATTCACCCCAAATCCAAGGTTTTTTCTCTGTTCCTGTTGATCATTTAACCGCAGTACCAATTTTGGCTGGTTACTTTGCTGAAAAAAAGCTGGAAAACCTGGTTGTGGTTGCTCCAGATGCTGGCAGAGCTAAAATGGCCCGTCAGTTTGCCAGACGCCTTAAAGCGTCAATGGCGATCATTGATAAGCGGCGAATTGGCAACCAGGACAATGTGGTAGCAGAACATGTAATTGGCGATATAGCTGGGAGAGTTTGTTTGATTGTCGATGATGAAATTAGTTCCGGTGCATCTTTAGTTGCAGCTGCGGAAACCGTATCTCGGTTTGGAGCGAGCAAAATCTATGCAGCTGTTACTCATCCGACTTTATCCGGTATGGCGCCCCAAAGAATTCTCTCATCGAAGATTGATGAACTAGTAGTGACAAACAGTGTACCGGTTCCTGAGGAAAAGCGCAACCATAAAATAACGGTGTTAAGTATAGCCCGTTTGGTAGGAGAGGCAATTCGCTGCATTCATCAGGGCAACTCAGTCAGCACGGTATTTGAGAAAGAGTAGGAGGTAACCTAATATGCGAACATTAATTTTGCACGAAGATGAGCCGAAAATGAGGGAATGGGCCCGGATTCTCCAGGGAGCACTCCAGAACCATAATCTTCAGGTCAACCTGGTTGATCCGAGTGTCGGCGCAGGCGCACCAATCAGTACTGCTCAGTACGAGCTGGTGATAGTTCTCTCCAGTTTTCGCGGCTTGTGGCGCCCAATTATCCCAATTGCCATAGATACTCTGCTGAAACGCTGTACCAGATTAGAAGGGAAAAAAGGGATCGCTGTTGTACCCCAAAAACTGAACTCCGGGAAAGCGCTCCGCTTTTTAATGCACTTAATGGAAGTGCAGGGGATGATGGTGGGAGACTTTGCCGCTGTGCGCTCACCAAAAGAATTTTCTGAGCTGGCAGAGCGCTTCGCCAGGCTTGGAAGCAGATAGAATAAAATGGCTGATGCATCAAGCATCAGCCATAATTATATTATTCTATTTACTGCCTGCGGTATGCCGGCGGCAGCTTCCGTTTATGCTCTGAACTGCGGTGCATCCGCTCAATAATCTTTCGATCGGGCTCGGGTACAGATTCGCCCCTGAGATAAGCATCGATATGAGTGTAAGTTGTTCCCATTTCCGCCTCGTCAGTTTGGCCTTCCCACAATCCGGCAGAGGGAGTTTTATGAATAATCCTTTCCGGAATTCCCAGCAGCCCTGCCAGCTCCCGCACTTCTGCTTTCGTAAAGTCAGCCAGCGGCATCAGATCACAGGCTCCATCGCCATATTTAGTAAAATATCCGGTATAATATTCAGCCTTGTTATCAGTGCCCACAACCAGATAATTTAGGGCGTTAGCCGCTGTATAGATCGCACTCATCCGCAGCCTAGCCCGTAAATTGGCATCGGCAGCTCTGTGGTGCAGCTTGTCTTCAGGAAAGATAGCCCCAAGCTGCTGCCAGGTTTTGTCCATCATATTTTGATGTTCACTAGTTAAATCAAGTTTATAAGCAGTAAGTCCAAGAGTATTAACTACCAGTTCAGCGTCGATCAGATCCTGTGGATTAGATTTTATCGGAATAATTATTCCGAGGGAACTGTCTGGACAGGCTTTTTTGATCAGGGCTCCGGCAACCGCCGCATCAATGCCGCCGCTGATCCCTACCACCAGTCCTTTAGCCCCGGCAGCTTTCACCTGATCCTGGAGCCACTGAACGATCTTTGGAATTTCCTGTACCAGCATTTTCACACCCCCAGATATTTGTCAATCTCCCATTGGTGCACCTGCGTGCTGTATTCATGCCAATCATGCATCTTTGCCCTTAAGAACTGAGTATAAATATGATCACCCAGGGCAGCTTTAATTACTTCGTCTTTCTGCAGTGCTTCAATTGCTTTATCCAGCGATGGGGGCAGGCAGGAGATCTTGGCCTGCTTTAACTCTGCTGGATTCATATTATAAATATTTTGGCTTAAGGACGGCGGCGGTTCAATTTTATTTTTGATACCGTTCAGTCCAGCCTTGATGGTCACTGCAAAAGCCAGGTACGGATTGCAGGATGGATCTGGTGAGCGGAGCTCAACTCGGGTGCTCTCCCTGCGGCTGGCCGGTACCCGCACTAAGGCGGAACGGTTCTGGGCTGACCATGAGATATAAACCGGGGCCTCATATCCGGTCGTCAGCCGCTTATAGGAATTGACCAGGGGATTAGTAATCGCGGTATAACCCGGTGCATGGTGCAGTAAACCCCCAATAAAATATAAAGCTGTTTTGCTCAGCTGGAACTGTTCATTTGGATCATAAAACGCGTTTTCACCTTTTTGGTCAACCAGTGAAAAATGGGTATGCATTCCTGAACCGGCTTGACCGTAAACTGGCTTCGGCATAAAACTGGCTAACAGGCCGTGCTGGCGGGCAATCGTTTTGGCCACAAATTTGGCAGTTGCAACCCGATCAGCACTGGAAAGGGCATAGTCATACTTGAAGCCAATCTCATGCTGGCCGTAAGCTACTTCATGATGGGAAGCTTCAATTTCAAAACCCATTTCCTCGAGGGCAACCATAATATCGCGGCGGGCCGATTCTCCACTGTCCACCGGGCCCATGTCAAAGTAGCTTGCTTTATCCACAGCTGCGGTGGTGCCTCGTCCCTGCTCATCAAGGCGGAAGAGGAAAAACTCTAATTCAGGTCCGGCCATCACCCGGTAGCCCATGCTCTCCGCTTCAGCCAGTACTTTCTTGAGCACATAGCGGGGATCACCCACAAAAGGCTGACCATTTGGATAATAAACATCGCAAATTAAGCGAGCTTCCATCATATCGGGGTCGCTCCATGGGAAAACAGCAAAGGTATTAAGATCAGGCCGCAGGTTCATATCCGACTCTTCAATTCGGACATAACCTTCAATTGCGGAACCATCAAACATAATCTCATTATCCAGTGCCTTTGGCAGCTGCTTGATGGGAATCGCCACGTTTTTAATTACTCCCAAGATATCTGAAAACTGCAGCCGGATAAACTTAATATTCAGTTCTTCGGCTAAGGCTAAAATATCTGCCTTGGTTATACCCATAGATTTTTCTTCCCTTTTGATGAAATAGTTAATCTTATGAAATAATACCATTAAGTTCCCAGCATTGTCAATCTGCGTGGAGGAATTAAAAAGCGCTACGGCGAAAAAAGCGATAAGACACATTGGAGGTGCAGTTTAATGTTTTCTGATCGCAAGCAGCTTCGGATTCCCGGGCCGACTCCAGTACCCCATAAAGTGCTGGCAGCTGGTGCAGGTCCCATGGCAAACCACCGCGGTCCGGATTTTAAATCTCAATTAGCGAACATACTTGAACGGCTTAAGCCGGTTTTTCAAACTGAGAATACAATTATTGGTCTGACAGGTTCTGGTACATCAGCAATGGAAGCTGCAGTCGCGAACCTGATCAATCCGAACGATTCGGTCCTTGTGCTCTCCGGCGGAGTGTTTGGTGACCGGTGGGCGCAGATCTGCCGCGCTTTTCAAGCGGATGTCCATGTTTTAGAGTATCCGTGGGGTGAGGGAATTGCTCCAGAAGCCGCCGCTGATTACCTGCGCAGGCATTCTCACATCAAAGCGGTTTTTGCTACCCATAATGAATCCTCAACAGGGGTGTTGAATGATATTGCGGGGATCGGCGCAGCTATTGCTGATTTTGATTGCCTGTATATCGTGGATGCGGTCAGCTCCCTCGGAGGAGTAGATCTCAAAACCGATGAGTGGGGCATTGATGTGGTCTGCACTGCCTCGCAAAAATGCCTCATGGCCCCACCCGGACTGGCGTTTATCAGTATTTCGAATCGAGCTAAAGAGCGGATGAAGGCGGTTTCCAGTCCGCGCTTTTATTTAGATTTACAGAGCTACCTTGAGATGCTGGAGCGGAGTGAGACCCCTTATACCCCAAATATATCCCATTTTTACGCTCTGGAAGAGGCATTGAATATAATTGAAGCGGAAGGCTTAGAGCAGATTTTTTCCCGCCATCTGTTAATGCGGGATATGGTGCGGGCAGGAATCAGTGCTTTAGGACTGCCGCTCTTGGTTGCTGATCAGTGGGCTTCGCCAACTGTTACAGCGGTCAAGCCGGACTTTGACGATGTGAGCGGCTTTGTTGCTTCGTTACGGGACGATTTTGGAGTTGAGCTGGCAGGAGGACAGGGCAGGTTAGCAGGGCGGGTCTTTCGCATTGGCCATATGGGCTATGCCACGCCATTAGATATGCTGACAACGTTGGCGGCAATTGAGACTAAGTTGGGACGCTTTGGACAGGCCACAGCCGCAGCTGAACAGGTTTGGCTGCAAACAGTAGGAGGGTAAGACAGTGAAAGCAATTTTATTTGATTTAGACGGGACACTGCTGGAAACTAATTTTGACACCCTTTTAGAAGCATATTTCCAAGGCGTTTCTGCCCTTTTTGCAGAGTGGGTCCCCCAAGGGGAATTGATCCGCCATTTGACAGCATCCACTTACGCAATGATTAAAAGCAATGACCCAACCCGCACTAATATCGAAGTGTTTGCGGAGCATTTTTTTCCAAGTTTGAACTTAGACCCCAGCTTAATGGCGCTGTTTGAACGATATTATATTGAAGAGTTTCCAAAACTGAGGCACTTGGCTCAAAAACATCCCTTGGCTAAGGATATAGTGGAATTAGCATTTGCTCATAATACTAAAGTAGTGATTGCGACCAATCCTGTGTTTCCCCTGGAGCCGATTGTGGAGAGACTGCGGTGGGCTGAGGTGGATGGTTATCCCTATGCCTTAATCACCCATGGAGAAATTATGCATTTCTGCAAGCCAAATCCAAATTATTACTTAGAGATCAGCAGGATGATCGGTGTCGCTCCAGAAGACTGCCTGATGATTGGTGATGATCCGGAAAATGATGGTCCGGCAGCAGAGGTCGGTATGGATACGTTTTTACTGCAGGATGGTCAGACTTTGGCTGAGGCAATGCAGTATATCTCAGCAAAAAGGGGCTAGTTTTTGTGAACTTTACTGTTTTAGATGCGATTGATATCCTCATTGTCGCATTTGTAATTTACAAACTGATCAACGCGATCCGGGGCACTAGAGCGATGACTTTAATTAAAGGATTGGCAGTAGTGGTGGTGGCTGGCGTTTTAGCCCAGGCTTTTTCCCTGCGGACTGTAAACTGGCTTTTAGAGCAGGCAACCACAACTGTCTTTGTAGCGCTGCCTATTGTCTTTTATCCCGAACTGCGGCGGGCGCTGGAGCAGCTGGGACAGGGGCGGCTGTTTACCAAAACCAGCCTTACAGAGAAAGAAGAAATTAATTTGATGATTGAAGCTGTGGTGCAAACCGCAGTCAAATTAAGTGCCAGGAGAGTGGGAGCATTAATCGCGATTGAAAGGGAGACAGGCCTGCAGGAATATATCGATACTGGCATCCAGCTTGATGCGGTTTTGTCGGAGCAGCTCCTGACCAATATCTTTGAACCGAATTCTCCACTGCATGATGGAGCAGCAATTATTCGAGCTAAGCGGATCCAGGCGGCTGCCTGTTTTCTGCCGCTCACAGAATCAAAACTTGATTCTCAGCTGGGAACGAGGCATCGCGCTGCGGTAGGACTGTCCGAGCAGTCTGATGCATTAGTAGTGGTTGTTTCCGAAGAAACAGGTGCTATTTCCCTAGCGGCAGCCGGACGTCTGCGCCGCTACCTGACGGAAAGCAGGCTGCGGGAACAGCTCCAGACCTATCTGCACAAGGACGAGCAGCCGAATTCAAGGAGGCTTTGGGGATGAACCAGCGGTGGGGACGATTAGATACATATCTAAAGCGGCTGCGGGAGATTCTGCAGGACGAGGATCTCCATTATCGTTTGTTAGCCCTATTTTTAGCGGGCATTCTCTGGTTTTTTGCCGGAGGACATGGGCGGCTGCTTTCTAATGAAAGGACGATCAGTGTTCAGCCGGAAGTGGTTGGCTTGTCTGATCAGTTTACCCTTGTGGGACAGCCGAACCCTGTCAGGATTGTGATTCGGGGCGCAAATACTCTGATCAGCCGAGCTGAGCAGAGTGCCAGGGCAGTAGTGGATTTAAGCGGTGCGATTGAAGGAGAAGGAACCTATTCGGTGGAGGTAAGCGTGCCAAAAGGTGTTGAACTGGTTAGTGTTACGCCGCGGTGGATCAACTTAAAAACAGAAAAGCTGCTGGAAAACAGCTATCCGGTGTATGTAGGTCTGTTGGGTCTGCCTACCGATTACAGCGTCCAAAGCTATACCGCTGTGCCTGATTCAGTAAGGGTGAAGGGTCCCCGCAGCCGGATTGAACGAGTAGCATCGGCAGCAGTTTATATTAATTTTGGCGGCCCCACTCAGTTTCTGGAAGGCAGTTTTCCTGTTCACGCCGTGGATGGAAATGGCCGCGATATTGAAGGGGTAAGCATTGATCCCGAGTATGTTTCTGTTACAGTTAAACTGGCAGAGCAGCGAATTGAGCGCCTGCTGCCAATTGTACCCCAGTTTGATGGCGATTTGGCTCCTGGGCTGGAGCTAAGTCAAGTAATTGTGATTCCGAATGCTGTGACAGTCAGCATTCCGACCCATTATGGGGACAGCATTCAAAGCTTGGAAACCCAGCGGATTGCGTTAACCGGATTAGGTGCCGGTGAATACAATATGAATATAGGTCTGAGTCTGCCTGGTGGTGTGGTAATTGAAGGTGATGGGACTGTCCAAGTCAGGTTGGTGATTACAGCTTTAGCAGTGGAGACTGAGCCGGAACCGGATCAGACTCAGGAACCCGAACCAATCGAGCCGATTGAGCCAATCGAACCAATTGAACCAGAGCCGGAACCAGAGCAGCCGGAAGAAGCGGAACCGCAGCTGCCGCTGCTGCCGATTGAACCGCCGGAGGCAGCACAAGATTCGGGAGGACAATAGGGGAACAATTGATGGGAGGAGTTTGACGATGGAAAGACTTTTTGGTACTGATGGCGTTAGGGGAGTGGCAAATCAGGAGTTGACACCAGAATTAGCACTGCAGCTGGGCAGAGCTGGAGCAACAGTTTTAGCAGAGAAAATTGAGCGCCCCAAAATTCTCATCGGCACGGACACCCGCATCTCATGCGCGATGCTGGAGGCAGCCCTCATCGCTGGGATTACATCGGTGGGAGCAGATATTTATCTCTTGGGTGTGGTGCCTACCCCGGCAGTGGCTTATTTAACCAGGGTTTTGAAAGCGGATGCTGGGATTATGATTTCCGCATCCCACAATCCGGTGCAGGATAATGGAATCAAATTTTTTGCTGAAAACGGATTTAAGCTGTCAGATGAAACAGAAGATGAGATTGAACGGCTGGTCAAAACGGGAGTTGACATCCGTCCGATTGGAACTGATTTAGGTCTGGTGTATCGGCAGCAGAATGCCTTGGAATTATATATTGAGTTTTTATTAAATACTGTAGATTACGATCTGCAGGGTCTGCATATTGCCATTGATTGTGCTAACGGAGCCGCATCCCAGGTGGCGCCAGCAGTGTTAACAGCCTTAGGTGCCCAGGTTTCTGCGATTAATAATCAGCCTGATGGAACCAACATTAATGTCAACTGCGGGTCCACTCATATCGAAGTGCTGCAGGAGTATGTGAAACAGGTCGGGGCAGATCTTGGTTTCAGTTATGATGGAGATGCAGATCGAGTTCTAGCGGTGGATGAAGCTGGCAACCTGGTAGATGGTGATCAGATCTTAGCGATCTGCGGACTCCATCTCTTAGCTAAAGATCAGCTTCCCAACCGTAAAATTGCAGCGACAGTCTATTCCAATGGTGGCTTAGCCCAAGCGCTGGAAGCAGCCGGTGGGCAGGTTGTCACTACCCAAGCCGGCGACCGCTATGTTTTAGAAGCGATGCTCGAACAGGATTTAGGGTTAGGCGGAGAACAATCTGGGCATATCATTTTCCTGGATTCCAATACTACTGGGGATGGTCTCTTAACTACCCTCAAGCTGTTGGGAGTTGTGAAGGAAACAGGCAAAAAACTGTCGGAACTAGCACAAGTAATGCCGGTCTTTCCTCAAGTTTTAGAAAATATTCGGGTTGCAACTAAGGCAGGCTGGGATCTGAATCCGAAAATTGCAGCAGCGATTGATCAGGCCCAGGCTAAGCTGGGCAGTAGAGGACGGATTTTTGTCCGGGCTTCTGGCACCGAGCCAGTGATTCGGGTGATGGGGGAACATCCCGATCAGCAGCTTCTGGTTCAGGCAGTTGATGAAGTGGTTGCAATTATTGAAGCTGAGCTTGGTGCCTAAGCAAGGGGAAGGAATTGGTGTTTCCGATCCAGAACCTGTTGTTATGGAGTGAGAAGCGGTGGCTGAAATTATTATAGGCTGTGGCGTAGATATAATCGAGATTGATCGGATTGCCAAAGCTCTGCAGAAGCAGAAGTTTATTGAACGGGTGTATACAGACCAAGAACAACAGCTCCTCCGGTTACGGTCGGCGCAGTCATGGGCAGCTCGATTTGCTGCTAAGGAAGCGGTTATGAAAGCGCTGGGGTGCGGCTGGAACCATGGCGTGCGCTTTACTGATATAGAAATTCTGCGGGAAGAGAGCGGGAAACCTGCCGTTAATTTATTCGGACAGGCTCAAAAAATTGCTCAAAGCCAAAAGGTAACAGGAATCCACATCAGTTTATCTCACAACCGCAGCACTGCTGTGGCATTCGCTCTCTGCGTGGGGGAGGGAACGATAACAGATGGTAGTTGTGACAGCTGCTGAAATGCAGACTATTGACCAGCAGGCAATCGCTGAGATTGGGATTCCCAGCCTGGTGCTGATGGAGAATGCCGGTGCTGCTGTTGTCCGGGAGATTGAACAGGAGTTCGGCGACCTTACTGATAAAAGATGCGTTATTTTGGTTGGTAAAGGCAATAACGGTGGTGATGGGCTGGTAATTGCCCGTCACCTTCTGAATCGAGATGTGAAAGTTAAGGTGTTCTTATTAGCGGAAGAAGATCAGCTCAGTGAAGAATGCCGCTTCAACCTCAATATTTTTAAAAAACTTCAGGGGGAAATTCACCTAATATCCAGGACCAGCTTGTCTAAATTGAAAATCAACCTGGCTTTAACTGATTTAGTAGTTGACGCCCTGCTGGGGACAGGTTTTACTGGTGCATTAGAGGGGATTCTGGTGGATGTGGTCAGATTAGTGAATAACTGCCGCAGTCCAGTGGTTGCAGTTGATGTGCCATCGGGAGTAAATGCCACAACCGGTGCGGTTGGGACTCATGCGGTGCGGGCTGAGCTGACGGTAGCGTTAGCTTTTCTCAAGTCAGGTTTATTATTTTATCCAGGTCGCGATTATTGTGGTAAAATTAAAGTAGTTGATATTGGCATTCCCAAGCACTTGGCGATAAACATCAAACGCCAGCTGACAACCGAGGAACTCATCAAGTATCTGCCACCGCGGCCTGCTTGGGGACATAAAGGAACTTTTGGCCGCTGTTTGGTAATAGCCGGCTCCCGCGCCATGACTGGTGCCGCCTTTCTTACCAGCCATGCCTTACTCAAAGTTGGCGCTGGTTTGGTTACGCTGGCTGTCCCTGAATCGATTCAACAGCAGTTTGCTCCCAGCGAAGTTATTGTAGTGCCGATACCAGATTCAGGCAGCGGTAGTTTCCAGGCTGTCAGTACAGACCAGCTGGTTGCCCACCTTGACCGAAAAGATGTGCTGGTAATCGGTCCTGGTTTAGGTGCGGATCCAGAGTTAAAGCAGGTGCTTAAAGCCGTGCTGGAACAGTGGCAGGGACCATTAGTGTTGGATGCTGATGGACTGAATCACCTCGATCTGGAGTGGCTGCAGACTGTGCCTGAGCCGGTGCGGCGTAATTGGGTGTTTACTCCTCATCCCGGGGAATTAGGACGCTTGTTGAATCTATCCCCGAGGGAAATTAACCAGAATCGGTTAGAAGTTGCCTGGAATGCTCATAAAAAACTAGGTGTCAATCTGCTTCTTAAAGGTGCACCGACAGTTACTGCCGGTGGCAATCAAATATATATAAACAGCACTGGAAATGCCGGTATGGCTACAGCGGGAACAGGTGATGTGCTGACCGGAATGATTGGCGGTCTGATTGCTCAAGGCATGAGTCCGTTTCTCGCCGCTGCAGCTGGAGCCTATCTGCACGGAAAAGCCGGCGATTATGTCAGCCGCAGGCAGGGTCAGCGGGGGCTTACAGCGTCTGATCTGTTAGCGGCGATTCCTTATGTGTTGGAGACGGTCTGACTGGAGTGATTATTAAAATGAAAGAGCCCTCTAGACCGGTTTGGGCTGAAATTAGTTTAGCAAACGCAGCACACAATGTTGAAAAGATCAAACAGTGGATTGGTCCACACTGCCAGCTGATGGCCGTAGTCAAAGCAAATGCCTATGGTCATGGCGATCTGGAGCTTGCGAGAACAGCGTTGGCACACGGTGCATCCTGGTTGGCAGTCGCTCTGCCAGAAGAAGGGGTGAAGCTGCGGCGGGCAGGAATTGCAGCGCCAATCTTAGTATTGGGTGCGGTTTCCCCGCATCAGCTGGAGTTTTGTGCTGCCAAAGATTTAGTAGTGACGCTGTTTCAATGGGAGCATGCCCAGATCTTGTCCAATATTGCCCGCAGACTAAACAAAACTGTTAAAGTGCATGTCAAAGTCGATACCGGAATGAGCCGCCTCGGGATTCGCCCAGAGGAAACTCTCAGCTTTGTTAAACGCTTAGTCGGGCTGCCGGGAATTGAAGTTCAAGGTATTTATACCCATTTTGCCTGCGCTGATACTCTGAATGATCCTTATACCCAGTGGCAGTGGCAGAGATTTACTTGGGTATTGCTGGAATTGGAAAAGGCCGGAATCGAGATTCCCCTCAAACACTGTGCCAATACTGCAGCAACACTGCTGATGCCGGAAACCCATCTCAATCTGGTCCGGGTTGGGCTGGGGATTTATGGCTTGTACCCCTGTCCCAAGACTGATGAACTGAAAGTGATCGACTTAAAGCCGGTACTCAGCCTGCACACCCAGGTTCTTGATTTAAAGCGAGTACCGAAGGGTACTGCTGTCAGTTATGGCAGGAACTATGTTGCTTGGCGAGATACAACCATCGCTGTTCTGCCAATTGGATATGCCGATGGGCTTCTGCGCCGCCTCCAGGAAAAGGGCGTGGTTTTAATCAATGGAGTTAAATATCCGTTTGCTGGACGGATTACCATGGATCACTGTATGATCGATGTGGGTGATGGGGCGGTTGAAATAGGGGATCAGGTGACACTGATCGGTACCCAGGGATCAGCAGCGATTACAGCTGATGATTGGGCTGCATGGCTTGATACAATAAATTATGAGATTCCCTGCATGATCAGTGAACGGGTGGTGCGGACCTATCGCTGATCTAAGGAGGAATCAGTAGGGTGGATCCTGCGAGTTTGATTTGGCGTAATTTTTCTTTGGATCAGTGGATTTCTAAACAGCTGTTTTAACTCCTCTCGGATTTTTGCAGCAGCCTCATTTTCCAGGTATTTATCACTGAAGGGCAAACGCACATATACTCGGAATTGGTCAGGTTGTTGGATCATTCGTGATTCCTCCTCAGTACCAGCATATTCCCCCTTAAGTCTTTCGGAAACAGGAATTCGCACCTATTTTAGGAGGTAGGTATTGTGGAGCATCCGGATATGCATGATGTAATTCAGCTGTATCAGATGCAGATCGGGCTGTTGTCCTCCAGTCAGAGGGACAAGCTCTATCAAGCTTATGATCAGGGCATGTCGCCTTTTGTGATCGGCTGTGCGATTTTACGCACCAGCCAGGAGCGGCGGCGCAGGAACATGCGCGGTCAGCATAAACGGATTTCTTTTAATTATTTATGGGGTATTATTCAAGATTGGTTTAATCACGGGATTACTGACGAAGCTTCTTTTCGTGCTTATTGGCAGGGACAGCAGCGGACAAGAACTGCTCAGAATGGAGGTCACAATGCTCAAGTTAATACAAGGCGGCAGGTTTTCGGCCGCGACTATCAATACGAACAAAGAGAACCGGCAGCAGAAGGATTCTTCGCGTTCTTGGATGATTAAATACGGCATCCGCCGCTATTTCAGCACTGCTGCGCCAAAGTGTCCCCACTGTGGTGAAATTCTCACCAAGACTTACCGCCTCCATCCTTTTGTGCTGCCAAAGCAGTTTGGGCGCGGGCTGTGGCTGACCACTGACTGCCGCTGCGAGCGGACCAAACTGCAGGCAGAGCGCCAGAAGCTGGAGCAAATCAATGTTAGGGCGGATCTTTCCATTCCACTGCCGCCAGCACTGCGGAATCACACTTTCAGTAACTTTCAGGTGGAGAGCTTTAACCGCCAAGCTTACACTTTCTGTTTTAAGTTTGCTGAGAACTTTGCTAAAGCTACCGATGGTAGAGGTTTGATTCTCTGTGGTAAATCTGGCCGGGGGAAGACCCATCTCGCTTGTGCGATTATTAATGCGATTAAGGACCGCTACAGCACTGCCTTTGCCCATATTCCGACTCTGCTGGAACTGCAGCGCCAGGGTCAAGGCAATTTACAGCAGTTAATCGCTGTAGATCTCTTAGTTCTCGATGATTTGGGCAGTGAACGGGAGTCTGATTGGGCGTTGGAGAAATTACTAGTGATTGTGGAGGGCAGGCTGAACCGCTTAAAGCCTACTGTATATACCACTAACTTTAATCTTAATGAATTGGAACTGCGGGTAGGCTCCCGACTTGCGTCCCGAATTTTATATAATTCCTTAGATCTGGTGGTTCAGGGTCCGGATTGGCGGGAAATAAAATATAAACAGGTTTCAGGTAAAACCAAATAAAAATGTCTATGCAGAGCGCTGCATAGACATTTTATATTTAGAGTATTTTACTTAAGAAACTTTGGGTGCGGGGATGCTGAGGGTTATTAAACAGCTCATCTGGGGCATTTTCCTCAACTAACTGCCCATCATCGATAAAGATCACTCGATCG
>Ga0209537_1000483_pt1 | contig 48696 bp, 50 predicted proteins | sample BioPla4DNA1_FD_187698 | JGI IMG/M metagenome (GOLD analysis project Ga0209537, IMG submission 187698) | Biogas fermentation microbial communities from Germany - Plant 4 DNA1 (SPAdes) (version 2) | ecosystem: Engineered > Bioreactor > Anaerobic > Digestate | place: Bielefeld, North... | reverse complement strand
TATCAAGGTAGGAACCCTTTTCACCATCCAGCCTGACCAGATTATCTATACCCTGCCAGACCAATTGGCCTTTACCATGCCTGATGTTCCCGAAAGTGAAATCGGCAAGCTGCATCGCGTAGTGGTTATAAATGAAGACGGAGGCAGTGCGGCTTCCGACCAGCCAGTTTCCGGTCTGGACACAGACAAGATTTATCTGCAATTTACTAAAGGAGAAACCGAACCGGAGATAGACGCAATAGATCCGGTTAAAGGGCCGGCTTCCGGTGGTACGCGTATTAAGATTGCCGGCAAGGACTTCCGCAAGGTTATGGAAGGCTATGGTGACAAAGCCGTGAAGGTATTTTTGGGAGGAAAGGAAGCTACCGCCGTGGAGGTGGCTGATTATAAAACCATCTGGGCTACTACTCCTGCTAATGACCCCGGTACGCTAACGGTTAGAGTCGAAAATCCCGATGGACAGATTAGCATACCCATGGGGAATTATACCTATATCAGCAGCCCCCAGGTTACAGGGGTGGTTGATCCTACTGATCCAGCCGAGGATACCCCTATAGAGAATATTTCCATCGAAGGGGGACAGGAAATAAAAATTAAAGGCAGTGGATTTATGCCAGGGGCGCGGGTAATCTTTGCTCCCACTCTGGAAAAGGTGGCTGACGATAGCGGTGGAGGCAATATTATTTATCGAGTGACTACCGCTGAGAATAAAGGCTATACCACGCAAGTGCTGGATCCTTATTTGCTAAAGGAAGGCAGTGAGGGCAGTGATGTGAGGTATATAGATGAACGGACTCTTACCGTGAAAACCCCGGCTGGAAAACTGGATTCCATGGGATTAATAATAGTTAACCCTGACCAGGGAGCTAGTGAGGATTATGGAGATATTTCCTATAAACTTCCGGAACTGCCTGCTCCCGAAGGCAAAGTGTATGCGGAAATAGTACGGGATAAACATAATCGAACTGATCGGGCTATAAAAGTATCCTGGAACAGGGTAGCTGGGGCCAGCGAATATGAAATATACGTGGTACGGGGAAGCCGGGAAGCATTTATAGGTTCCACCCCTCTTACATCTTATATGTTCAGTGATTTGGAACCCCGTACTCGCTACCGGTTTATCGTCAAAGCGGTGGGTAATTTCGGTTCTTCCCCGCCATCCCAGGAGAGCAACTGGGTACAGACCGGATCCCGGGTGGGACCTCCTGATGAGGACGGTAAATTAGGTGAACAAACCGAAATCAAGCGGGTTGGCACTACTGCCTATGTTAATATCGGCAGCCGGGACCGTTCCCGCAGTACCCTGACCGTTGACCTTACCAAAGGCGAGTTGGTTGGCAGCAGTCAGGTGGTAGTGGCTATTCCTGCCAGTGTGGCAGCCGGCAGCAGTGCGGATGTTGTTATACAAGCCCGGGATTTTAAGCTCAGATTTAATCCCCGGGTGTTCAATACTAGTCTGGTAAACCGCAACCGTAGCCGTGATGATGCCGGGATACGTTTTACAATTGCGCCGGTGACTGGAACTCCTCCCTCAACTGCAGCCAATGCTTTGTCATTACCTTATCAGCTGCAAGCCGATTTTTATCGAGGACAGGAAAAGAGCTCCATGGAAGTATTGGCAGGAGCAATGATACTGGAACTCAATTACGATACGGCCAAAGCCAAACTGCGTCGTCTAAACGAAGCATTGATTTACAGATATGATGCCGCTTATGGCCGCTATATTCCGGCTCAGGTAGTAGCTGCATCAATACCCACGGCTACTGTTAATCAAATGGGAATCTATACAGTGATGGGAACTAGGAGGTAGGCTATACAGTGAGACTGCGCAGACTTATTATCATGGTTATTATAGCGGTACTGAGCTGCACCACCCAGGTATCAGCAGCCGAGTCCTCACCCTTTGTACAGGGCTTCATAGAGGGTTATTTAATAAAAACAACTGCTACTGAAGATGCTGGCCGGACAGCTGAAATCGAAACTTATGCGGGAGAAAGGTTTGTTCTTACCATTCACCCGCAAGCCAAGTTTTTAATTGACAACCGCTTAGTTAACTGGAATGAGCTGCGGAGCGGCATGGAGGTTTATGGCACTATTCAGGGCCGGCAGCTGCACTCTTTGGAGGCATATTCTACCGCCCAGTTGGGATTTATCAATCCCGGCAGCAAGGTGCGCAAAGGAGTTATAGTCAACATCGGTATAGATTCACTGGAAATAAAAACTGCTGATGGTGCCCGGGAAACCTACCAGCTGTTGCCTGGAACTATTGTACTCAGCCAGGGCAAAAACATTGCTGCTGACACTCTTTATACCGGGGATCGGGTCAAGCTGTTTTTTGATGATATAAATTCTAGTGTCATAAGCCGGATAGAAGTACAGGGCAGCACCATTCAGGTTAAGGATATATACCGGGGAAAAATGACTTCGGTGGATGCATATGCTAATCGCTTTATAGTTGATGATATGGAGCGGTTTTACAATGGCAGTTGGCAGGAGACCGCTCCCGGCTATTCCCTGGCTTATACCCGGGGAATGCCATTGTACCATGGGGGGCAGATGGTGCCCGAGCGAAACTGGCCTTACTACCGTGGCAAAACCATTTACTTAATCAGCAAAAATTTATTAGGCCGTGAAACCATTGAGAGAGTCGTAATAAAAGCGCAATATGAGTCAGGCTATACCGACAAAATCGAGTCAGTTAACTGGTTTACGGAGAGTATTGAATTAGCCAGTCATCGCAACTTGAGGCTTAATGAAGGCACCATAGTTATTAAAAATGGACGGTTGCAGGATCGCTATGCTATAAGTCCGGGCGATGACGTTTATATTGTAGCTGATGGCAACGGGATGTCATCAAGTGCCAATATAATCAATATCTTCAATACGGACATAAACCACTCGGCCTTAGGCCAGCACTTCCTCTACTGCGGCAGATTGGACCAAATATTTGATGATCGGGTCTGGCTGGATAGGTATTACCTGCTCAACCAGCATGAGTGGGAGCGCTATAGCCGGGAAAAAGAGCTTTTCTATGATTTGGACAGCGCTTTTTATAATATGGAAACCCGGAGTTTAATCAGTGCTGCGGAACTGTATGCGGGAGATTATGCGGTAGACGAAGATGAAGAAAGAGCCCGTGACTTAGACCTTAGAAATTGGTATGCCTGGATATATACCGATGGTGACCGCATTGCTGCCATGGCAGTGCAGAAAGACTGGGAAAGCTTAAGCGGGCAGCGGATTACGGCCGGCAGAGTAGTTGGTATCAACAATGACCCGCTGGTAGGATGGACGGTGACCTTGGGTGACAGCCGTGACTGGAGCAGTCGCCGGGAAGCCTGGGTACCCAAAAATGCTGATTTAAGGATTAGTGTTGCTGCGGCCATGATTGTTCGTAACGGTGAGATTATTTCTGCTGATGAACTTAAACCGAGCGATAGTCTCTATATAGTACGAGATGATTTTCGGGCTAAGGTGGTTATCGTTAAATAGTTAGGGGACAAAGGAGAAGGCTATGAAGAAAACAGTAATTACCGCATTTGTATTAATTTTTATACTATTAACATTTAACCTAGAGGCCGGGGCAGCACCTCCTGGTTTTAGCGGGGGAGTCAATAATGAATACCAGTATGAAGAAGTAGTATTTGTCAGCGGCACACCTATCAAATTTGTGGGCAGCGGCAAAGATGTGAGTATCAAGGTTTCGGAAAAAGACAACAGCCGTACTATTACTTATAAATTAAAGTTGAATTCTACTGATCCCGATTATCCTGGCAAACTCACTCGCTCTGTCACCTATAAGACCACCCTGTCCCAATACAGTGATAAAGGACAGACTACCGCCCAAATGGAGGTAGATAAATTCTCGGAGAAAATTGATATCGGCCAGGATAAATACGAATTAAGCGATTATCAATTTTCCCGCTCTGACATCATCGATAACCGGCCTGCTTCCGATTATTACTCCGGCACCTTAAAGGCTCGCAAAACCTATGTGGTAAATAAGAATCAAGGCACAATTACCATGGATATTAGCGGCGCTATGGTGGGATATGAAAACTTTTGGGGCAAGACGGAAACCCAGCAGTTAGAGTATGTGATTGATTGTGACCGGTTGCTGATTATTGAAGACGAGGAAGAAGAAGGTACGGCAAATGTGTCCTGGCAGGGCACGGTTTCTATTACTGCTTCCGATAGTATGACCAAGACCTTAATATACGCCGGCAATCAGGCCACCTTATCCAGCTTTCCCGGAGGACACAGCCTGGTAACCAATCAGGATATGTATTCCCGCTACGATTACAATCTGCCTCGTATAATGGATGGACAAGCTGGGAGCAGCCGGCAGCGGGGCAGTATAGAGTTGAGTCTGGAAATGTCCCCCCGCATCGAAAGACTGGTAGTACCGAAATTTAGAGATGTGGCCGGACATTGGGCCCAGGATGATATTGAAAAACTGTATTCTCTGGATGTGTTTGAAGGCGCGCCTTCATTCTTTGCCCCTGATGCACCTATGACCAGATTGGATTTCACCAGGGCTATTGTTAAAGGAGCTAATATGAGGGCTTCACTGGAAGAAGAACCCCGGCGCACTGCCCGCAGTCGCACCAAACCCGTAGAGGTGTCGCCTTTTGTTGATATTGCTACCTCATCTCCTGACTATCAATACATTAAATATGGTGTCGAAAAAGGTATAATCAGTGGAATTAGCGAGAATAGGTTTGGCCCAGACGAATTTTTAACCAGGGCTCAGGCTATCACCATTATGGTAAGGGCTTTGGGTTTTGAGAATATGGCCCCTACTCCGGGATACCATACTTCTTTTGCCGATGATCATGCTATTCCCAATTGGGCTATAGATAGTATTTACGTGGCCAGGGAGATTGGGCTGGTCAGTGGAGATGCTTATAACCGGATAAACCCCAATCAAGAGTTGACCAGGGGGGAAGCTTCCTCTATGCTGGTACGTTTTCTTAATTTCCTGGAGCAAGACCTTCAAAAGGATTATCGAGAAGACCTGGTTCTTTTTTAAGCAAGGATGATTATAGGGAAAACCCTGGTGACTGAGAGTGGTGTATAAATGGGGAAAAAATTCTGGTTAATTATTATTACAGCGCTTATCATATGTTCGGCTTACTTTTTTTGGACAGGCAATAAGACCAACACCGAGTTAGCCGCTACCTTGCCTGATAATATTGAAACCGAACCCTCAATCAGCTCATTCCCGGCTCCCGGAAAAACCCTGTACAGGATGAGCTTGTATCTGGACACAAATACCAGGACTGTATATGGCACAACTGTACTGACCACCGAAAACACTAGTGGTCAAGTTTTGTCCGAACTATGCTTTACCATTTATGCCGATGCCTTTCGTACAGCTGCAACTACCCCGGCACCAACTTCTGCCTATTATGCAGGATTTGAATCTGCGGGTATAGAATTCGATGAGATTATGGTCAACTTTAAGTCAGTTGATTATATAAAAGAAGGGGTAACCTTGCAGCTGGTGCTGGCCGAGGAGCTTTTACCTGGTCAAGATATCACCGTGGAAATGAAATGGAGAGCCCAGGTGCCGCGGTTGTCCTATCGATATGGTTATAAAGACGGTGTATTTGTGCTGGGGCATGTTTACCCAGTCCTCAATGTATATGATGACCACGGGTGGCGAACCTCTTACAATTCTTCATTTGGAGATCCTTTTTGTTACCATTGTGCCGATTATGTTGTGCGCTTGAACATTCCCGAAACCTATAGTATGGTATCAACGGGAAATGTTGTGGAGACAATAGCAGAAGATAATGGCCGCTATTTTGTAACCTCTGCGGCTGAAAATATTCGTGATTTTGGTATGGTAGTTTATTCTCAGTATCAGAATATAGAACAAGAGGCTCAGGGAAGGACGGTTTCTATTTATGTCCCTGCCAGGGTAGATACCGATATAACTCCATTACTAAAAGAGACCATCGATATTCTGGAGTTCTTTTCCTGTAAATGGGGGTCCTATCCTTACCCGAGTTTTAAGGTAGTAGTCGTACCCATGAAAGGTTTTCATGGCATGGAATATTCGGGTATAGTCTTTCTTTCCGAGGATTTGCTAAAACCTGGTGCTGATGAGCAGTATACTCATTTCATTCTAGCCCATGAAATAGCCCATCAATGGTGGTATGGCATAGTGGGCAACGATCAGATACGTGAGCCCTGGCTTGATGAAGGTCTGGCTAACTGGGGAGCTTATAAATATTTGGCTAGTAAAGGGCTGGCAACCTCCAACGGTAAGCAGGTCAACACTCCTACCAATTTATCACGGGAGCTAAATGATATGCATTCCCGTAATGATTATTACAGTACTGCTTATACCGGAGGCGAATCCTTTTGGTGGGGGTTGGAACAGGAACTGGGGGAAGAAAAAGTTATGCAGGTTTTACGTCGTTATCTGGCGAATTACCGCTTCCAAATAGCTACTTCTGAGGATTTGCTCCAGGTTATCCGACAAGAGGCCCATCGCGATATGCAAGACTACTTTGCTGATTGGTTTGAACATGATAATAGTCTAGAATAAGTTGGCGAGGGTATAATCTTTTAGGATCCCTGTTCACCAATATTTAGTAAAAGTGTTTCTTGAACAGGGATTATATGTGTACTAGGTAGGAGGTAAGGAATGAATCCAATTGAGTCAATTCAAGAGTTTTTACGGGAAAAGATAACTGAGGCAGTCAACCAGGCGGTGCAAAACGAATTACTCGCTATAGAAACCATACCCGAATTTGTCATTGAGGCTCCCCGGGAAAAAGCCCATGGTGATTTTGCTGCCAACATCGCTATGCTATTGGCCCGTCAGGCCCGGATGGCACCCCGGAAAATAGCGGAAATACTAGTAGACATTATAAAGCAAAGTCCGGATACCCAGATTGAGCGAGTGGAAGTGGCTGGGGCCGGATTTATAAATTTCTTTCTCAGCAGAGCCTGGCTATATGATATTCCTAAAACCATTCACCAACTCGGTGATCAGTATGGGTGCAGCTCAAGCCAAAGGGGTAAAGTACAAGTAGAGTTTGTCAGCGCTAATCCCACTGGCAATTTACATATGGGCAATGCCCGGGGAGGTGCTATTGGGGATTCACTGGCGAATATTTTGCAGCGAGCCGGTTTTCAAGTGGAACGGGAGTTCTATGTTAATGATGCCGGTAATCAAATAGAGATTTTCGCCGATTCTCTAGAAGCTAGATATCTACAGCTCACCGGCCACAGCGTTTCCTTTCCGGAGAATGGTTATGCAGGGCAGGATGTTATTGATACCGTAAAGAATTTTATTGCTGAATACGGACCTAGTCTGAATGAGCTTGCTCCTGAGGAAAGACGCTCTATAATAGTTGAGTATGCCCTTAAAGAGAAAGTAGAAAACATAAAAAATACCCTGTCCAATTTCGGTATCAACTATGATGTGTGGTTTCATGAAAAGACTCTGCATGAAAATGGGGATGTGGACAGGGTTTTGACTGAACTGGAAGAAAAAGGACTTATATATGAAAGCGAAGGAGCTCTGTGGTTTAAAACTACCCGCTTTGGTGATGAGAAAGATGAGGTAGTCAAAAGGGCCAATGGATTGCCCACTTATTTTGCAGCTGATATTGCTTATCATCGTAATAAATTTCAAAGGGGTTTTGACTGGGTAATAAATGTATGGGGAGCCGATCACCATGGCCACGTTGCCCGCATGAAAGGGGCTATGGAAGCTTTGGGAATTGACCCTGACCGCCTAGATGTTGTAATCATGCAGTTAGTAAGACTTTATCGCAATGGCCATCCGGTAAGGATGGGTAAGCGTACCGGGGTTACAGTCACTCTGGACGAACTGGTTGAGGAAGTGAGCAAAGATGCCGCCCGGTTCTTTTTTGTTATGCGTAGTCCCGATAGCCATCTTGATTTTGACCTGGACTTGGCTAAGCAACAGAGCCAGGAGAATCCGGTATATTATGTGCAGTATGCTCATGCCCGTATATGCAGTATTTTTCGTCAAGCTAAAGCAGCCCATGTGTCAATGGGAGAAGTTGATCAAATTGATACCAGCCTTTTAAGCGAAGAAGAGGAAATAGATTTGCTGCGCAAATTGGCTGATTTCCCCGAAGAGATTCAAATAGCAGCCCGCACTCTGGCACCTCATCGTATAGCCAGGTACGTTTTGGATCTGGCCGGACTGTTTCATAGCTTCTACAACCACCACCGGGTATTGAATGAAGACCAGAATCTTCAGGATGCACGTCTGCTCCTGATGGAGGCTACGGGCATTACCATCAAGAATGCTTTGCAAATACTAGGTGTAACCGCACCCGAGCACATGTAGGAGGTTTTATGAATGCAGCAAAAAAGGAAACGCAGTGAAGCTGATTGGGCAGTAGAGGTTTTACTGGAAAAACAGGAGCCTGTTTATTATCTGGAGCTGATTAAGGAAATCAGCAAACGGATGGGGCGCAGCCAGGACGACCATACCCTCACCTCTATCTATACCAGACTAAATCTGGATAATCGTCTGGTTTATCAGGGGGATGGCTACTGGTTCTACGATACCAATCGAGTCAAGCCTGAGGAGTGATATCATGAAAATAAGCTGGTTGGGACATGCGTCGTTTCTTATTGAAAGTGGCGGGAAATATCTCATTACTGATCCTTGTGATGAACAATGCGGTTACCAGCCCTGGAATCAACCGGTAGATATTGCCACAGTCAGTCATGATCACTACGATCACAATGCCGTTGAACACCTCCAAGGAGATCCCCTTATTATCAAGGAACAGGATAGCCCCGTCAATGCAGAGGGTTTTACTGTGCAGGGATTTCGCTCTTATCACGATAAAAACCAGGGCCAGCAACGAGGTATTAATTATATCTACAAAATTACTGCTGAAGACATAGACATCCTTCATCTGGGTGATCAGGGAACCTTGCTGGACCAAGACTTAATAAAACAGATTGGCAAAGTAGATATTTTGATGGTGCCGGTGGGAGGAATTTATACCGTTGATGCTGCCGATGCAGCAGTTATAGTAGAACAACTCCAGCCACGCATAGTAATTCCCATGCATTATAAAACTGCCCAGGGCACTATACAGTTAGCGCCGGTAGAGGATTTCCTATCCCGCTATGCTCAAGTGGTAAAATGCCCGTTTTTAACCGTTACACCGGCAGAACTTCCCCAAGCCATGCAGGTAATAGTGTTAGAAATCCTCAATGGTTGACCCCTGCCAGGGAAGAAAGTAAAATTTCTAAAGATGTGGTTTTGGTCTTAGTTAGATATTGTATACACAAGGGAAAGAGAGGGGCTAGAGTTGACCAAGTATATTTTTATAACCGGAGGGGTGGTATCTTCTCTGGGGAAAGGTATTACCGCTGCTTCTTTGGGAAGGATACTAAAAAGCCGCGGACTAAAGGTATTATTACAGAAGTTTGATCCTTATATAAATGTTGACCCTGGAACCATGAGCCCCTACCAGCATGGAGAGGTGTTTGTTACTGAAGATGGAGCAGAAACCGATCTGGATGTAGGCCATTATGAGCGCTTTGTTGATGTTAACCTGACCCGCTATTCCAACTATACCACGGGACGGATTTACCAGGCGGTCTTAGAAAAGGAACGCCGGGGTGAATATTTAGGCCAGACGGTCCAGGTTATACCTCATATTACCAATGAAATAAAATCCCGGGTTACTTATATGGAAGAGAAAGTTGGCCCAGATGTGATTATCAGCGAGATTGGCGGAACCGTGGGGGATATTGAATCCCTGCCGTTTTTAGAAGCCATCCGCCAGTTGAAATTTGATTTAGGTAAAGAGCGGGTTTTATATATTCATGTGACTCTGGTACCTTTTATCAGAACCGCGGGTGAATTAAAAACTAAACCTACCCAGCATAGTGTTAAAGAACTGCGCAGCATAGGTATTCAGCCCGATATCCTGGTTTGCCGCACCGAACAGGATCTTTCGGAAGACTTAAGAGCCAAATTGGCACTATTTTGCGATGTGGACCGGGAAGCGGTTATCCAGCTAAAAGACGTTACCTCTATATATGAGGTACCTTTAATGCTGGCTGAGGAAGGTATGGATCGGCAAGTAATAAAAAGACTGTCGTTATCGTGCCAGAAAGCCGATTTAGCCGAGTGGGAAGAGATTGTCCGCAAGGTAAGAAACTTAAACCGCCAGGTAACCATTGGCCTGGTAGGAAAATACGTGGAATTGCCCGATGCTTACCTTAGTATCGTAGAAGCTCTGAAGCATGCGGGACTTCAATATAACTGTGATATTAATATTCGCTGGGTTAACGCTGAACTTGTGGAAAAGGAAGGTCCAGAAGCCATGCTAGCGGGAGTAGATGGTATTTTGGTCCCCGGCGGATTTGGCGAACGAGGTGTGGAAGGCAAGATTGCTACAGCCGGCTATGCCCGGGAGAACCAGATACCATATCTGGGGATTTGCTTAGGTATGCAGTCGGCCATAATAGAGTTTGCCCGGTCAGTATGCCAGTTAAAAGATGCCCACAGCTCCGAATTTGCACCGGACACCAGTCATCCGGTGGTAGATTTAATGCCGGAGCAAAAACATATCGAAAATAAAGGCGGTACTATGCGCTTGGGTGGTTATCCCTGTCGTTTGGTACCGGGTACTCTGGTTCATCGCTGGTATGGAAAAGAGAATATTGAGGAACGGCATAGGCACCGTTATGAGATAAACAATGACTACCGGGATATATTGCAACAAAATGGCATGATATTCAGCGGGCTGTCACCGGATGGTAGATTGGTAGAAATAATGGAACTGCCGGACCATCCTTGGTTCGTGGGTTGCCAATTCCATCCCGAATTAATATCAAGACCCAATAGGCCCCATCCCCTATTTTTGGGTTTAATTGAACACGCCTTAGCTCAACAGGATCAAGAGAGCAAGGTTTAACAACAGCAAAAAGGGGCAGTACCGAGGGATACTGCCCCTTAAAGTTTTCTGCTCTAGAAAGGAATACGATTAGTGCGCGACCAGATTTTCATGTCCTTGGCAGCGGCAATAAGTTCATCGCGGAAATCAGGGTGCGCCAGGTTAATCAGGGCTTCCGCACGTCCCCAGGTAGATAGAGCTTTCAGGTTGGCTATGCCATACTCAGTTACCAGGTAATGAACCATAGTGCGGGGTACGGTAACAGCTGCACCGGGTGTCAGCATAGGGCGAATGCGGGAATGAACTTTGCCTTCTTTATCCTTATAGGTAGAGGAAAAGGCTAGAATTCCCTTGCCACCTTTAGAATGGAAAGCCCCGACAACAAAGTCTAATTGCCCCCCAGTTCCCGAGATCTGTCGAAGCCCAGAGGTCTCGGAACATACCTGGGATAGCAAATCTATTTCCAGAATGTTGTTGATGGCAATAACATTATCGTGCATGGCTACCCGGGATGGGTCATTGGTATAGTTTACGTTGCAAGACGCTACCCGGGGATTACCATCCAGGAAATCATAAGTATCCTGGGTACCCAGGCAGAAGGCGTAGGTACTCTTGTTTATATCATAGGCTTTTTTGGCATTGGTGACTTTGCCGGCTTCATACATCCTTACAAAAGCATCACAAAACATTTCACTTTGTATGCCTAAATCTTTCAGGTCTGATTCAGCAATCATACTGCCGATCAGGTTGGGCAGAGCACCTATCCCCAGTTGAATCATAGCCCCATCCGGAATCTCTTTCATTATATAATCGGCAATTTTGCGTTCTTCTGGAGTCGGTTCAGGAGATGGTGGTGTGGCGAAGATGGGGCTGTTAGAACCCTCTATGATATAGTCAATTTCGCTTATATGTACGTATTCGTCAGTACCACCCAGACACAAAGGCATATTTTCATTGACTTCCACAATAGATATTTTGGCATTCAGGGCCAAACCACGGTTATGTGAGTTGCCCAGGCCAAAGTTAAAGCAGCCGTGTTTATCCATAGGAGTTACCTGGGAAACCCAAACATCAGGCCATAGATGTGAAAAATCGGGATTGTAGGCTAGTAAAGTAGCTTCATGATAATTGAAAGGATTATGAGCAGCTAAACCCACATCACAAGCTTTGCGGTCCAGTAAAGTAAAATACCAGCTGAAATACTGGAAACTTTTCTGCTCCGGATCGCTTTTTATAACTTCGGGAATAGGCAGAATTGATCCGGTGCCTCGGATAGCTACATTTTCCAGTCCATCTCCAGCCCGTTTTCCTAGGGCCGCATCAAAATCAACTGGTTTGGTAGCAAACATTCCGTAATCGATGATGCTATTGGATTTAACCAGTTGGGCTGCCTTTTCAGCAGTGATTAACTTTCGTTTGTACTCTTCCATATAGGCCATTTTATACCCCCCCTAAAAAATTACCTTGCCCCATGTAGGAAAATAATTAGGATAACCACTACCATGATGGTTATTACAATATATAAGAATATTCGCACAAAATTAACAGAATCCTTTTGCTTGTGTAATTTCGAAAAATTTAGAAAATTACCACTCTCAGTGATACCCTAAAGTGCAAAACCAGTGGCTGATATTTTTGTTACCAGCAGGCATTTACGATTATAATGCCGAAACAATCATGGATAGTTTCAAAATTGGCGATACTAGCTGACAAAACCCTCAAAGGAGAGATTTATGTTTACCACACGAATTATCGATAAAAAGGAAAAGGATCGCTATAATCGCTTCGTAGCCACTCATCCTGCGGGACACTTTTTGCAGCTATGGGAATGGGGAAAGGTTAAAGAAGGGATGGGGTGGGAAAAACTCCCCCTAATTGTAGAAGAAGATGGTGAGATAAGAGCATCTTTACTGATCTTAAAACGGGCTTTGCCCATACCGGGTTTGAAAAAATGTATCTTTTACTCTCCCCGCGGACCGGTAGTGGACCTGGAAAGTGAGGAATTATGTAAAATTTTATTTGCAGGTGCGGCGCGAGTGGCTCGGGATCACGGGGCCATTTTCTTAAAAATAGATCCTGATGTAGATCACCGGCACCAAAGATTTGCTGCTATTTTAAGTGAATGTGGGTTCCGCAAAAATGAAACCGGCCTTGATTTTGAAGGAGTGCAGCCTCGTTTCGTTTTTCGCCTGGATATAAGACCCTCTGAAACAGTACTATTAGAAAACATGCACTCTAAATGGCGCTACAATATTCGGTTGGCCTCTCGAAAAGGGGTTGTCATTCGCCAGGCGGAAGGCAAGGAGGATCTGCGCACTTTTTACGATATCCTCGTAGAAACTGCCCGGCGCGACCAATTCTTAATACGTGGTTATGAGTATTTTGAATGGATTTGGGAGCATATGGTGTTAAACGGCTACGGTCAAGTTTTCCTGGCAGAATATGAAGGCCAAGTTATAGCAGCTACCCTGGCCATGATTTTGGGAGATAAGGCTTGGTACCTCTATGGAGCATCCAGCAACCAGAACCGTAATGTAATGCCCAATTATCTTATCCAGTGGGAAATGATTCGCTGGGCTAAACAACAAGGGTGCAGTATTTACGATTTCCGAGGGGTATCCGGGGATCTGGATGAGGACAATCCTTTGTATGGCTTATATAGGTTTAAGAAAGGTTTTGGCGGAGAATTTACAGAGTTCATCGGGGAATATGATCAAGTTTATTCCCGCTTTTTCGATTGGCTGTGGACCCATGTTCTCCCTATTTACTTAAAAATGCGGCGAGGAAAGGAAGCCGGGGAATAATGACACCAATGGGTTGGACAGACAAATGGATAGAGATCGATGTGGATGATATCCGCAATAATTTGGAGCAGGTGCGTTCCTGCCTAAAACCAGGAGTACGGTTGATTGCCGTGGTGAAAGCTAATGCCTATGGCCATGGAGCACCTGAGGTTGCCCGTCTTCTTGCTCAGCAGGGGGTAGACTTTTTCGCGGTGAGTTATCTGCAAGAAGCTCTGACCTTAAGAAAAAGCGGCCTGCGAGCCAATATTTTGCTTTTAACCCCCCTGACTACCGAAGAACAAGTACAGGAAGCGTTGGAAAACCATATTACTTTGGCTATCACCTCCGTGGAGGAAGCGGAAATGGTGGACAAAGTCAGTCGCACTTTTAATTGGTCGGGCACGGTTCACTTAAAAATAGATACCGGACTCAGCCGCTTCGGTTTGGATAATGCGCAAGCCATTAAATGCTGTCAGGTATTGAAACGAAATTCCAACATATATATAGAAGGAATATATACGCATATGGCTGAAGGAACTTCTCCTGGCTATAGCGAAAAACAGTTTAAACGGTTCATGAGTGTAGTTAGAGACTTGCAGGATAAAGGGTACCTGATTCCGGTTAAACATTGCGCCAATAGCGCTGTTCTTCTCAACTACCCACACATGCAGCTTAATGCGGTGCGAGTAGGGACTCTTCTGTCCGGTCAGCATCCAGTGGGTAGATTCAAACATCGCCTAGACCTCAGAGATCCGTATCGATTCAAATGCCGCATTATTTCCCTGAAAAGTGCCGCCAAAGGCAGCTACTTGGGTTACCATAGGACCTATCGTTTGCGAAAACCAGCTCAAATAGCAGTTCTCCCGGTGGGATATAATGACGGGTTAGCACTGGCGGTTAATAACCGGCCCTCGGGATGGATAGACTTATTGAAAGTTTTAGCCAAAACCATACTCAATTATTTTAATTTTTCCCGCCTGCAACCTAAAGTATCTTATAAAGATAACCTTTATCCCATACGCGGCAAGGTGTTTATGCAGATGTGTCTGGTAGAATTCCCCATCGATTTGGAGGTAAAAGTAGGGGATGAAGTGGAGGTGCCCGTCAGGAAAACACTAGCCCTGGGCAACGTAATGCGTTGTTATGTACGGGAAGGGCAAGCCGGCAAAATAGATGATGAGCGGCATACATTCTATGTAACAGAGGGGGAAAATCATGGGTAAGAAACTGGTAGTGGGCCTATTGTCGGTCTTTTTAATCGTTATGATCATCCTGTCTTTGCAGGGAATCAGCAGTGCAGGCAGTGGCGGAAAACTGCGCGGCGGTTCCACCATAGGGGTCATAGAGATAAATGGTCCCATCAGCGGTGGAGCAGGTGGCGGAATAATGAGCGGTTATACTGCCAATGCTATGGAGTTAATGGACATTATTCGCCGGGCAGCTGACCGGGAAGATATTAAAGCTGTAGTCCTGCGTATTGACAGTCCAGGGGGAAGTGCGGTAGCTTCCCAAGAGATTGCCTTGGAATTGGACCGCCTGCGGGAAAAGGGGAAAAAGATAATTGTATCCATGGGTGACACTTGCGCTTCCGGCGGTTACTGGATTGCCTGCAGCAGCGACTATATCATGGCCAATGGAGCAACCCTGACGGGAAGTATTGGAGTTATCATGCAATTAAGCAATCTGGAAGGCTTGTATGAAAAGCTGGGTATTAGGGAAGAGGTCATAAAAAGCGGTGAACACAAAGACATGGGCTCAGTTACCCGGGATATGACCGAAGAGGAGCGTCAAATACTAAAAGACATAGTGGGAGATTCCTATGATCAATTCCTGGAACAGATTTTGAAAGGCCGCCAGGGGAAAATCACCCGGGAGGAACTGCTTGAAGTAGCCGATGGGCGCATTATGTCCGGCCACCAGGCTTTGGAACTGGGTTTAATCGACGGGATCGGCAATTATTATGATGCCTTAGCTGTAGCCCGTGAAACGGTGGGTTTACCGGAAGACAGCCCCGTAGAGGTTTTGAATGAACCGGACTTTTGGACTAGTTTGGGGTGGAAAGCCTTGGCTCTGCTCTCGGATCAAGTACAGAGCCCATTTTACCAACTGCGCTACCAGTAACCATAGGGAGGGGTTTGTTTGTCTTTTACGGAAACAATTTACGGGATTCTTTTCGAACCCACGGTAACGTTGCGAACTTTGGCTGATAAGAAACCTTATGGCAGGGCCCTTTTGATTTTTCTAACAGTAACACTGCTGAGTATTCTTTTTGAGCAGGCTTTAAATGTGCACACAGATCATGAACTGCTGGCCATGGTTCCTGCCAATGCTTTTTGGATGATTAACCTGTTTGGCGTAGTCCTGTCAATTTTTTTGCTGATGGTAATAAGTGGATTACTATCTTTAATAAGTGAGATAATATATGGTAAATTCAATGCAGGAGGTATATTAGTAGCTTTGTGCTACGCTTCCATCCCCGGTATACTAGGACCGCCCCTTCGTTATGCCTCCTCACTGGCCGGAATCCAATGGTTGGGAGTGGTTCTGGCCGGCCTGTCGATGATATGGGTATTGGTATTACAGGTAATCGGAGTCAGAGAATCTTTGCGCGTTACTACCGGGCAAGCCATTTTAATCATGTTATTGCCTTTGGTGGTGTTGGTAATACTGCTTACCGGGCTTATAGTAGCCGCCGTATTAACCATGGACGTATAACCAGAAATTTCCTGATACCAGGAAGGATTAAGTTCTGGTTTTAGCGAATGATTTATTTGAATAAGGTGGAAAAATACCGGGGGTGATATTTAGTGCCCAAAACCATCCTGATCGTAGATGATCAAAAAGGAGTGCGGCGTCTCCTGGAGGAATTGTTTAAAATGGAAGGATGGAACGTATATACTGCTTCAGATGGCATAGAGGCTGTGAGTCAGGTACAGGCAATTAACCCTGATATCGTCTTGATGGATATGAAAATGCCTAATATGAATGGTCTGGAGTCTTCATCACAAATACTGGCTCTGTGTCCGGACATGAGAATCATAATGATGACGGCTTATGGAGAAATGGATGTGGTAAAAAAGGCCCTGGAGGTTGGGGTTAGACGGTGTATCACCAAGCCCTTTGATATATTAAACCTGCGTGATTTAGTCAATGAATTAGTAATGGAAAAAGTGTCGTAAATGCTTAAAGAGGTGAGAATATGCCATTAGTTTCAGTGCATGAGTTATTGTTAAAGGCCGACCAGAAAGGATATGCAGTGGGGGCATTTAATGCCAACAATATGGAAATTGTTCAGGCGATAGCTGAGGCGGCTGAACTGGAGAAATCCCCGGTTATTATGCAAGCTAGTCAAGGTGCTATTAGTTATGCAGGTTTAGAGTATATCACCCAGATGGTTACCATTGCTGCCCGGCAAGCCAGCGTTCCTATTGCCCTGCACCTGGATCACGGTACTGATTTTGACCAGGTGGTGCGCTGTATTCGCAGTGGGTTTACATCGGTAATGTATGACGGCAGCAAACTGCCCTTGGAAGAGAATATAGCTGTGACCAAGCAGGTGTTGGCTATATCCAGGCCCATTGGAGTATCAGTTGAAGCTGAACTGGGTAAAATAGGAGGAACCGAGGATAATGTCCATGTGGACGAGCGGGAGGCTCTGTTTACAGATCCGGAAGAGGCTCGCTATTTTGTGGAACAGACTGGTGTAGATAGTTTGGCTATTGCTATAGGTACTGCTCATGGACGTTACCAAGGAGAGCCCAAACTTGATTTTGCCCGCCTAGAAAAAATTAGAAATCTGGTTAACATCCCGTTGGTTCTTCATGGATCTTCCGGTGTGCCCGATGAAGCCATACGTCGAGCTATTCAATTAGGCATCCGCAAGGTCAACATTGACACTAATATACGGGAAGCATTTGTAGGAGAAATGCGCCGCATCATGGAAGAAAAGCCTGATGAAATTGATCCTCGTAAGATCTTAAAACCTGCCCGCCAGGCTACGGTAGAAATTATCCGGAAAAAAATAAGACTTTTTGGCAGTTCAGGTCAAGGCTAAAGGTAACAAGGATGATTCTGGTAGTTCTAAGGGAGGGAATAAAGGAGGTTTATCTTTGCGAATCTTTATCGACTCTGCTAATATAGATGAAGTAAAAGAAATCAACGAAATGGGTTTTTTAGCGGGGGTCACCACCAACCCCACTCTGGTAGCTAAGGAAAAAAGGGATTACCGGGAAGTTATTCAGGAAATATGCCGGATAGTTGACGGCCCTATCAGTGCTGAAGTTATCTCCTCAGAGCATGAGCAAATGGTCTTGGAAGCAGAAGACCTGGCTGCTATTCACCCCAATGTAGTCATCAAAATACCCCTTACTGAACCAGGGTTGAAGGCTATAAGCACTCTGAAGAGAAAAGGAATCCCTACCAATGCCACTCTAGTATTTTCCGCCAATCAGGCTTTACTGGCTGCCCGAGCAGGAGCGGCCTATGTCAGCCCCTTCTTAGGTCGGGTCGATGATTACGGGAATGACGGATTGACCCTTTTGAGCGACATCCTTACCATATTTGATCAGTATGTGTTGCAAACTGAGGTAATTGCTGCTAGCATTCGCCATCCCATGCACGTCGTACAGGCGGCACTTCTGGGGTCACATATAGCCACTGTTCCGTATGGTGTTCTGAAACAAATGGTGAAACACCCCCTTACTGATGCGGGGATTGAAAAATTTATGGCAGATTGGAAAAAAGCGTTTTAGCATGCTTTAGGGGAGGTCTAACAGTTGGAAAGGGAACTGGCGCTAGAATTTGCTCGAGTAACCGAGGCGGCAGCTTTGGCAGCAGCCTGTTGGGTTGGTAAAGGTGATAAAGAGGCGGCTGATGATGCCGCCGTTACTGCTATGCGGGTTATGTTTGACACTGTAGCCGTGGATGGAACGGTTGTAATCGGTGAGGGAGAGATGGATGAAGCTCCCATGCTATATATAGGTGAAAGAGTCGGCAATGGTACCCCTCCGGAAGTAGATATTGCCGTTGATCCTCTGGAAGGTACCAATATTGTAGCTAAAGGCTTGACCGGGGCTATTGCGGTATTGGCTGCAGCACCGCGCCATTCATTATTACATGCTCCGGATATATATATGGACAAAATAGCCGTAGGACCGGAATGCAAAGGCAGAGTACACTTAGATGCTCCGGTAAAGGAAAACCTGCGGGAAGTTGCCCGGGCTCTGGATAAATTAGTCAGTGAAGTAACGGTAGTAGTTTTGGACCGCCCTCGTCATCAGCAGTTGATCGAAGACATACGCCGGGCCGGAGCACGTATTAAACTGATTACTGATGGAGATGTATCCCCTGGAGTAGCTGCGGCCTATCAAAACTCGGGGGTGGACATTTTGATGGGTATTGGCGGTGCCCCGGAAGGAGTTATTACGGCTGCAGCCCTGAAGTGCCTGGGCGGAGATTTTCAAGCCCGTCTTTGTCCGGGAGAAGACAGTGAAATACAGCGCTGTCACGATATGGGAATCAATCAAGTGGAGCGATTGTTTACCATTGATGAATTAGTGTCTTCTGATGATGTCATTTTTGTAGCAACGGGTATCACGGACTCTTTTCTGATTAAAGGTGTTCATTACCAGAAACGCCGGGCAGTAACCCAGACCTTGGTGATGCGCAGCAAATCAGGAACCATCAGGCATATTGAAGCCCACCACAATTTAGATCGCAAACCTTTGTTCCGTGACCACCGGATTAAGCTGCTCATATAGTAAAGGAGGGGAAACCTCTTTTGAATAAACTTTGATATTAGGGGAATACTTAAATTATCCCCTTTACCGGAACAAACTGCAAAATAATCATGTTTCCTACCGGCATCTCACCGCCAGGAATTGGCTATGGTATTTTTTTATGGAAGCACACCCCATCTGATATTTCATCTGTAAAAATTATTTTAAGGCCACTAAAAAATTATAAGGCACTATCTGGAAGGAGGACCATGTTGGCTAACTTGAATATATCCGAATTGGATAATAAAACTATGCTCGAATTGTATCAAATTGCTCGTGATATCAATCTGATTGGTTATTCCAAGCTGCGTAAAAAGGAATTAGTTTTTGAAATCACCAAAGCATTAACCCACTCTGATGAATTGTTGCAGGCTCAGGGAGTATTAGAGATCATGCCGGATGGGTACGGCTTTTTAAGGCCCTTTGCTTATCTACCCAGCCAGGATGATATTTACGTTTCTCCTTCTCAGATTCGTAAATTTGAACTGCGTACCGGAGACCGGGTTGCTGGTCAGGTACGTTCCCCTAAGGATAATGAACGTTTCTTTGCTTTATTAAAAGTAGAAGATGTAAACGGTTTTCCCCCTGATGATTCTATTAAAAGAATCCATTTTGATGCCTTAACACCGCTGTATCCCACCGAAAAAATTACTTTGGAAACTGAAAGCCAGGAGTTATCCACCCGGGTTATTGATTTGGTAGCTCCTATAGGCAAAGGCCAACGCGGTCTTATTGTAGCTCCTCCTAAAGCGGGAAAAACGGTCTTGCTGCAGAAAATTGCTCAGGGTATAACCTCCAATCACCCGGAAATGGAGGTCATTATTCTGCTGGTTGATGAACGGCCTGAAGAAGTAACCGATATGCAGCGCTCTACCAAAGCGGAAGTGGTAGCCTCTACCTTTGATGAACCTCCGGAAAACCATGTTAAGGTAACCGATATGGTATTGGAACGAGCCAAACGATTAGTGGAACATAAAAAAGATGTTGTCATATTAATGGACAGTGTTACCCGTATGGCTCGGGCTCATAATCTAGTGGTTCCTCCCAGCGGACGCACCTTATCAGGAGGTATAGATCCGGCTTCTCTGGACAAACCGAAGCGCTTTTTTGGGGCGGCTCGCAATATAGAAGAAGGCGGTAGCCTTACCATCATTGCTACTGCTCTGGTGGAAACCGGTTCCCGGATGGATGAAGTAATTTTCGAAGAATTTAAGGGACGGGGTAACATGGAATTGGTCTTAGATCGCAAGCTGGCTGAAAGACGTATATTCCCAGCTATCGATTTGAAACGCAGCGGTACCCGTAAGGAAGAACTGCTGCTTAGCAACGAGGAACTGGAACTGAGCTGGCATATACGCAACTATTTCAGTGAGTTTAATCCGGTTGATACCATGCAGGCTATGATAGATACACTGAAAAAAACCAAATCCAATAAGGACTTGGTCAGGGCAGCACCTTTGGTGTTTGGCAAGGCTAACGGTTTCAGGTACTAAACCCAAGGTATACCTTTCCTAAAATTGGTCAAAAATAAGGGCACAGGCCCTTATTTTTTTGTGCCGGTAAGAAACGAGGTGGAAAATCGTGTACCAACAATGGATAAAATCCCTGGTAATAGGCATCCTCTTGACCGGAATCCTGGTAACACCAGCCTGGGCCGGATTGAACCAGGGGAAATTTTTTCCCGCTGGCCAAACCAAAACGGTGATAGTGGATAGTCAGATTAGGTATTACCAGATCCAAAAAGGAGATACCCTATGGGATATATCCAGAAGTTTTAATGTGGATGTTCAAACTTTAGCTTCTATAAACAACTTAGAACGCCATAGTATTTTGCGCATAGGCCAAACCCTAAGGATTCCAGGAGCAGGTCAGCGCTTGCATGTTATCCGTAAAGGAGAGACCATGTGGGATATTGCCAGGCGCTATAATATTAGCCTGGCCCGCTTGAAAGCTGCTAATCCCAGTAAAAACCCAGTTAATCTGAAAATCAATGATGAACTGGTGATACCAACTGATACCTACCAGGTGGCCCAGCTTACCCAGGAACCTTCTCGGGGATGGTCGGTAAGCGGCCTTTTTAACTGGCCGGTAATAGGGGTGATTACCTCTGGATATGGATGGCGGCAATCGGGCTATCATCATGGCATCGATATTGCCGCGGATATTGGTGAGCCTATCAAAGCCTGTGCCGCAGGAAAAGTTATTTTTGCTGGCTTTAAGTCCGTCTATGGCCGTACTGTAGTCATAGAACACCCGGATGGAAAGGAAACTCTTTATGCTCATGTACAGGCCATCAAAGTAGCACAAGGAGATACTGTAGCCCGGGGTCAGGTGATTGCCACAGTAGGAATGACCGGCAGAACCACGGGGCCACATCTTCATTTGGAAGTACGCAACAAAGGGAAACTCTGCGATCCGTTGACCTATCTACAGCGTTAACAAAAGACTATCTGGGCCCCCTAAAGGGGGCTTTTTTTATGTAGAAATATCAGCTAGTCTATAAGTAGACTTTAAAAGAGAGGATAGCCATGTTTCTAGCTCTATATGCCAATGAAAATAATGAATTATTAGAACATCCTGGTGTCTCCATGCTGGCCAGAACCGGTACCACTTGGGTCGAGCCAGAGGAAGAGGAAATGATTCCTCTGCCTAAAGGGGCTTCATTAGTAACGGTTCCTCACTGTATTCCCGTAGGGCTGGATGGGGATAGACTGACCTATTTTGAGGACGATCCTTCGGGACGAGGGCAAAGAGCCTTTGCGGTAGCAGCTTTACTGCCTCAAGGATTTACCAGGACTCTTTTGCCGGCCTCTGTCAGCAGCCATAGTTCTGGAACTCTTCCTTTACTAGGTTATGCTGCCGTTGGTTTCAAGAACGGTCAGATTTATACGGCGGCTGTTCAGACCGATGAACATCGCAAGTGGCATCCGGTATATTATAATACCGCCCGTTTACCAGAGCGAATTAGCCGCCTGCTGGGCCAATATCCCGATAATAGGATTTTACAGCATTTAGCCCATTGTTCCATGGATTACAGCTGCTTTACCGCTCAGAATATATTCTACCGCCGCTGGGAAGGAGGCATTCCTACCATGGCTGCTTGTAATGCTGATTGTATTGGCTGCATTTCCGAAAGCCACCAGGGTATTGAGTCGCCTCAACAGCGCTTGAACTTTGTTCCTGATGTACACGAAATAGCTGAGATTGCTCTGGGACACCTGCAAAATGCCCGGGAGGCCATTATCAGTTTTGGTCAGGGATGTGAAGGGGAACCGTCTTTGAATGCGCCTCGCTTGGCGGAGGCTATACAAATAGTGCGCCAGCAGACTGAGCGGGGCACTATCAACATAAATACTAATGCCGGATTTAAGAGCGGATTGCGCCAGCTATATGATGCAGGGCTGGACAGTATGCGGGTTACCATTTTTTCCTTTGTGGAGGAAAACTATCTAAACTATCATAGGCCGCACAACTACAAATTAGCCCAGGTACGTGATTCCATTGCTGAAGCCCGGGATAAGGGTGTGCATGTTTCTATAAACCTACTGGTTTTTCCGGGTTTTACCGATCGCGAATCGGAAATAGAAGCCCTGCTGCAGTTTATAAGAAAAACACCCGTGGACATGATGCAGTTGCGTAACTTAAATATCGATCCCGATTATTTGCTGGATTCCTTGGAAAGTCAGGAAGATGGCTTAGGCATTTTAACATTTTTGCATATCCTTCAGCAGGAATTACCCCAAGTGGCCATTGGGTCATATACCCATCCAGTACGTTAAAAAGGAAGTGAAAGTTCTTGAGTAAAAAGGGACCCTTTACTATACAGGAGTTAAAGGCCTTGCCTACTGGTTCTCAGTTATGGGGGAAATACCTGGTCTTGGAAAAAAACCAGCGCAAGACCAAAGATGGAAGGGATATTATTAACTTAAGGCTGGGAGACTCTACCGGTGAAGTAGATGCAGTGGTTTGGGATAACTGCCAGGTTAACGGTGAGGTAGAAGCTGGAGTTCTTCTAGGGGTTTTGGGGGACCTGGGCAGTTACAATAATAAACTGCAGGTGACTGCCAAGCGCATTAAAGCCTTACAGGAAGACATTTCTTCTTACTTAAAAAAACCGGATATAGATATAGACTCTTTGATCGAACAGTTTAACCTGGTGATGGATAAGGTTAAGGAACCGGCTTTGCGCCAGCTTTTGGAACATATTTTTACTCCTGAGGTGCGCCAGCAATTTTATGGGGCTACCGCCGCCAAGAAAGTGCATCACAATTATCCGGGAGGTCTTCTGGAACATACCATGCAGGTGGCCCATTTGTGTTTGCAAACAGCTGCGGCCTATCCGATGCTTAATCCGGACCTTTTAATCACGGGGGCTCTTTTGCACGATATAGGCAAGCTAGATGAATACCGAACCCGGGTGGTCACCGAATATACCGTAGAAGGGAAGTTGCTGGGACACATTATGATGGGAGTAGAACGTATTGGGGCTGCTATTGCCTTGATACGCAGCCAAAACCAGGACTTTCCCCAGGAATTGGAGTGGATGGTAAAGCATATGATTTTAAGCCATCATGGCACTACTGAGTTTGGTTCTCCGGTGGTTCCCATGTTTCCAGAAGCCTTTGTCCTGCACATGATGGATAATCTGGATGCTAAAATGTTTGTCTATACCCATAAGATAAAGGATACTGAGGATGGAGACGAGTATTTTAGTAACTATGATAACTTTTTCCAACAGTATTTTTTCAAGTACCGTTTTACCGGGTCAGAACCCAACGAAGCTGACTAACACCGGGCTGGTGTATTACTGAACTTTTCCTTGTTTTTTCATATGATTCTTGCTATAATTTCATTTGCAGTTTGCTTAAACAAGGTATGACCTAGCAGACGTGGGTAAAAGAGAGGTGAAACCAATGAAGGCTAACATCCACCCTGAGTACAAGCCTACTATAGCCAGATGTGCCTGTGGTAATGAATTTGAGGTAGGCTCAACCAAAGAGAACATTCGCGTGGAGATATGTTCAAAATGTCATCCGTTCTACACAGGTAATCGTTCCAGGATAGTTGACACCACTGGACGGGTCGATAGATTTAAGAAAAAATACGGTTTACAGTAACCTGGAAATAGCAGAGCGGAAGTACTCTGCTATTTTGCTTATAGGTAGAAATTAGGTGCTTAAAATGGAAAAAAAACCAGTTATCGGGGGTATGGCGGTTATAGAAGGCGTGATGATGCGCGGGCCTGTGCAAACCTCCTTAGCAGTCAGAAAAGCCGATGGCAACATAGAGATAGAAAAAGAGCCAGTAAAAAAACTGTCCAAAACCTGGTCTTTTTTGAAATGGCCATTTATCCGGGGAACTTATGCACTGGTAGACTCCATGGCCCTGGGGATAAGAATGTTGAACAAATCGGCTAACTTATCTATGGCCGAAGATGAGGAAGAACTGAGTACTACCGAACTCATTGTGACCGGACTTTTTGCTTTTGGCCTGGCTATTCTGCTATTTGTGGTATTACCTACCGCGGTAGTACATTTTACCCAGGACTTTATCGGTGGGATAGTAGCTCAAAACCTGGTGGAAGGTATTTTGCGCATCACTTTTTTCTTACTTTATGTTTATGCCGTCTCTCGCATGGAAGAGATAGATCGGGTTTTCATGTATCATGGGGCCGAGCATAAGTCCATATTTGCCTACGAGGCCGGTGAAGAGCTTACCGTGGAAAATGCTCGCAAATATCCTACCCTGCATCCCCGTTGCGGGACCAGTTTCTTGTTAATCGTTATGGTGATTTCCATAATGGTGTTTGTAATGCTGGGGGATGGGAGCTTGTTTTATCGAGTATGGTCCCGATTAGCAGTATTGCCCATCGTAGCTGGCCTAGGCTATGAATTTATTAGGTTTTCTGGAAAATATTATCATAACCGTTGGGCTCGCATAATAATCGCCCCGGGATTGTGGCTGCAGAAACTAACCACCCGTGAACCTGATGACCAGCAGTTGGAAGTGGCCCTGGAAGCATTAAAGGCCGTTTTACCGGTGGAAGTCAAGGACGTTCAAAAAGATGCGGAACTAGGGCTAGAGCACATGCAATTAGCCCGAGCCTAACAAATTGACCTTATACATTGCACAATTATAAGGAGGAAAAATTCCCTAATGTTAAAAAAGCTGCAGAGTCTGGAAGATAAATACCAGGAACTAACAGAGTTGCTGAGTCAGCCGGATGTGATTTCTGATCAAGCACGCTTTCAAAAATATGCCAAAGCTCATGCGGACTTAACAGAAATAGTTACGGCTTACCGGGAATATAAATCGGTTTTACAGCAGTTGGCTGATACCCGGGAAATGCTAGAGCAAGAACAGGATGAAGAATTCAGAGAAATGTTGACGGAAGAACTGGCCAGCCTGCAGGAAAGTCAGGAATCTTTGGAGCATAATCTAAGAGTTTTGCTTCTACCCCGGGATCCTGATGATGATAAAAGCGTCATTATGGAAATAAGAGCCGGTACGGGAGGAGAAGAAGCCGCTCTTTTTGCCGGCGATCTATTTCGCATGTATTCTCGCTATGCAGAAGAAAAGGGTTGGAAGATAGACATTATGGATGTGCACTATACTGACATAGGTGGTATTAAAGAAATTATCTTCAGTGTGGATGGTCAGGGAGTGTACAGCCAGTTAAAATACGAATCCGGTGTACACCGGGTTCAGCGTATTCCCGCTACTGAATCAGGCGGAAGGATTCACACTTCAGCCGCTACGGTAGCGGTATTGCCCGAGGCGGAAGAAGTGGAAGTGGACATAGATCCCAATGAATTAAGAATTGATGTTTACTGTTCCAGTGGCCCAGGCGGGCAGTCAGTTAATACTACCCAATCAGCAGTACGCATCACCCATGTTCCTACTGGTCTGGTGGTAACCTGCCAGGATGAAAAATCCCAGCATAAGAATAAAGCCAAGGCCTTGCGAGTCCTGCGAGCTCGTCTCAAAGAAATTATAGAAGAAGAAAAGAACGCGGAAATGGCAGGAGCCCGGAAAAGCCAGGTGGGAACTGGTGACCGCAGTGAACGCATCCGCACTTACAACTTTCCCCAGGGAAGAGTAAGTGACCACCGGATTAATCTCACCCTGCATAAGCTGGATTTGATTCTGGACGGCCAGTTGCAGGAAATTGTGGACTCATTAATAGCTCATGATCAGGCAGAACGTTTAAAACAGGTGGATTGATGCAGAAAAATTGGACAATTAAAGACCTCCTGGAATGGACCACCCGGTTTTTTACAGATAAGGGTATAGAAAACCCCCGGCTTAATGCTGAAGTTCTCTTAGCCCAGGTTCTTAACAAAGACCGGGTCTATTTGTATGCTAATTATTATGCCCCGGTAAACAAGCATGAACGCGAACAATACCGGGAACTTATAAAAAGAAGAGCTAACCGGGAACCCTTAGCTTATTTAGTGGAAAAGCGTGAGTTCATGGGCCTTGATTTCAAAGTAACTCCGGCAGTATTGATACCGCGGCCGGAAACAGAACTACTGGTAGAAACGGTTTTGCAGCTGGTGGATCCTCACCAGCCGGTATCAATCTGTGATGTAGGGACCGGATCAGGTGCTATTGCGGTGAGCCTGGCTTACTATCTTCCTCAGGCTCAGGTCACTGGTATTGATATTTCCGAAGAAGCCCTGGAAATAGCTCGTTTTAATGCCGAGCGACATGGAGTCAATGTGCGTTTTCTTAAAGGAGATCTGCTGACCGGTTTAGCAGCAGAGGAGCGATTCCACTTGATTTGTGCTAACCTGCCCTACATATCTGAAGAAGAGTACCCCGGGCTGGATCAGGAAGTGCGTGATTTTGAACCGAAGCTGGCTTTATGGGGATTTGGAGATGGCCTGGAGCTTTATAGAAAATTAGTCCCCCAAGTCTGGACGCATTTGCAGCCAGGTGGTTATTTATTCATGGAAATCGGTTGTAACCAGGCTGAAGCAGCGACTCAGCTGCTGCCTGCATCGGTAAGTGTGCAGGTCATGCAGGACTGGTCAGGTCTAGACAGACTAATTGTAGCTTACAAGGAGATGGGATAATGGACACCGTCTACTGGCAGGTAGATCCCAACCAACCTTCCGACCAAATTATTCAGCAGGCCGCCCGGCTGCTCAAAGACGGAGAACTGGTAGCTTTTCCCACGGAAACCGTATACGGATTAGGGGCGGATGCTTTTTCGGCTACCGCAGTGGGAAAAATATATGCCGCCAAAAATCGCCCTCCTATTAATCCCCTGTTAGTTCACATTGCCCGCTTGGATCAGGTTACCCAGCTGGCTTCCGAGGTTCCCGATGCGGCTTGGCTTCTCATGAAGCGCTTTTGGCCGGGGCCTCTTTCCCTTATTGTGCCAGCCAGCTCGGCTGTACCAGGCATTGTAACCGCTCATGGGTCTAAAGTCGGGCTGCGTATGCCCTCCCATCCAGTAGCCTTGGCCTTGATCGAGGAGGCTGGCCCCTTAGCAGCCCCCAGTGCTAATTTGTCCGGACGCCCCAGTCCCACCACAGCTCAGCATGTAAAAGATGATCTTCATGGCCGGATAGCTGCCGTTCTGGATGCCGGCCCAACTGGCCTAGGGATTGAATCCACGGTCCTGGACATGACCGGTTCCCGTATCCGGCTGCTTAGGAGCGGAGGGATAAGCCATACAGAGCTGGAAAGGGTACTGGAGCAAGATATCGTAGTTTCAACAGCCGAGAACTCACCCCATTATCAGACTGCTGTTCAAGTATTGCTGGCAGAAAGCGATAACACCTTGCTGCAAATTACCAGTCAATACCTGAGCCAGGGAAAAAGAGTAGCCGTCGTACATAATAACCTTTCCCCTGCACATAAAATAGATGGAGTAGGTGTTTTTAAGCTCCATGTGGACCAACAGGGAGCAGATGTCTACCAAATAATGCGGGAGGCTGAAAGGCAGCAGATTGAGGTACTGGTATTTGCCCCTATACCGAAGACAGCAGAAGGGTTAACCACCGCAGTGGTTGACCGTATTTATAAGGCGAGTCAAAAGAGCGTTTGAGGAGTTAATTCATGGTAGAACAATACACAACCATCATATTGGTGGCGGTGGTTTTAGGGCTGGATGCATTTTCTTTATCTATGGGTATGGGTTTGAAAGGAGTAACCCGCAGATTCGAAATTAAGTTTGCATCCACGGTAGGGATTCTACATATTGTGATGCCGTTAATAGGCTTAAATCTGGGTGTGGCCGTAGGCCGCTTTTTGGGGGTATGGGCGGCACGAGTGGGGGCTCTGATTCTGGCCTATATCGCCGGGGATTTACTGCTTAAGGGCTATAGACAACTGCGGCCCCAGACCTACAAATTCAGCGAATCCCACCAAGTGCTGCCTCAGGGTAATAAAGGGAGTAATCCCTCTGACTGGTGGAGCATAATAGTGTTAGCTGTGTCTGTTAGCATTGATGCCTTGACAGTAGGTTTTGGTTTAGGTACGTTAAGAGTGCCTATATTCTTTACGGTAGTTCTTATGGGGGCCACTGCGGCGGTCATGACCATGGCCGGGTTTATGGGAGGTAAAGTATTTAGTCGCTTAGTAGGAAGTTATGCCCAGATCTTCGGCGGAATAATCCTACTGGCCCTGGCGGTCAAACTGGTTTTATAAGAGGGGGTTCAGTATGAGGAAGGTGTTGTTCATATGCACTGGCAATACCTGCCGCAGTCCAATGGCAGCCGCGATTTTTGAGAAAATGCTGGAAGAAAAGGGTGTTGGTCGCCGGGAAATAAAGGTGGAGTCAGCCGGGATTTATGCCCTGGAAAATGAAAGGGCTACCCGGGAAGCTGTAGAGGTAATGCGGAGCGCAGGTATTGATATTACTAAGCACCGGTCTCGTTTAGTAACCGAAACTATGCTGGCAGGTGCTGACCTGGTTTTGACCATGACCAGAAACCATCGCCGTCACCTGCAGGACCTATACCCCGATTATAAATACAAAGTATATACATTAGCAGAGTATTCCGGGCAGCCGGAAGAAGAGATACCAGATCCCTACGGGCAGAGCATAGAGGCTTATCGTCTAGCCCTGCAGCAGATTAAATCTCTCCTGGAACCAATTGTTGACCAATGGGAAAATTTTACGGAATAGCCATGCTAACCTTAATATATTACTCTAAAATAATATGACCGAGGTGGAGCAATTGAAAGTTGCCATAGGATGCGATCATGCTGGTTATGACTTAAAGCAGGAGATCATAGTTCACCTGCGGGCCGAAGGTTACACTATAGTGGACTGCGGTGCATTCAGCCGCGATTCGGTAGATTATCCTGATATTGCGGCGACGGTAACTGCAGCCGTATTGGAGCAAGATATTCCTGGAGTTATTATATGTGGCACGGGAATAGGCATTTCCATTGCTGCCAATAAAATAAAGGGCATACGGGCTGCCTTATGCAGTGATTGTTACACTGCCCGGATGGCCCGAGAGCATAATAATGCCAATGTTATAGCACTGGGAGCGCGGGTGATTGGACCTGGACTGGCGGTAGAAGTGGTAAAAACCTTTTTAAGTTCTTCTTTTGCAGCAGGGAGACACCAGCGCCGAGTAGAAAAGATATGTCAGCTAGAAAATACTAGCTTGAGGGAGGAGTAAAAAAAGGTGGACTATATTGATCGGTATGTCAAACCAGTAGATCCAGAGGTTGCCGAAGCTATTAACCAAGAGGAGCAGCGGCAAAACAACAAACTGGAGCTAATCGCTTCGGAGAATTTCGTGTCCCGAGCCGTCATGGCTGCCCAGGGCGGCGTGATGACCAACAAATATGCCGAGGGTTACCCCGGCAAAAGGTATTACGGGGGTTGTGAATACGTAGATGTGGTAGAAGATCTGGCTCGCCAAAGGGCCCAAGCTTTGTTTGGAGCCGAGCATGTCAATGTCCAGCCTCATTCGGGAGCCCAAGCTAATACCGCTGTTTATTTTGCTGCTCTGGCACCAGGGGATACTGTATTAGGCATGAACCTAAACCATGGCGGTCATCTTACCCATGGCAGCAAGGTTAATATATCCGGAAAGTATTTTAATTTTGTTGATTATGGAGTCAGCAAGGATACCGAAACTATTGATTATGATCAGGTACGGGAGGCAGCCTTAAAGCACCGGCCGAAAATGATTGTAGCCGGGGCCAGCGCCTACCCGCGGATTATAGACTTCCAGCGCTTTAGGGAAATAGCTGATGAAATAGGAGCTTATCTGTTTGTGGATATGGCTCACATAGCTGGTCTGGTAGCAGCTGGTGTTCATCCCTCTCCTATTCCCTATGCGGACTTTGTTACCACCACTACTCATAAGACCTTACGGGGACCGCGGGGCGGCTTGATTATGTGCCGGGAGGAATGGGGTGCTAAGATTGACAAAGCAGTATTCCCGGGTATCCAGGGCGGCCCTCTTATGCATGTTATCGCCGCCAAAGCGGTATGTTTTAAGGAAGCACTCACCGAAGAATTTAAGCAGTACCAGCAAGATATAGTAGAAAATGCCGTCGTATTGGCTAATTCTCTGATAGACAATGGTCTGAGACTGGTGTCTGGAGGAACCGACAATCATTTGATGCTGGTAGATGTGCGGCCCAAAGGACTAACTGGCCAACAGGCAGAAGAAGTACTGGAGAAAGTCAACATCACCGTTAATAAAAATGCTATTCCCTTTGATCCGGAAAAGCCAACAGTCACCAGTGGAATCCGCTTGGGGACACCGGCGTTAACCACCCGCGGGTTTAAGAAAGATGATATGATAAAGGTAGCCCAAGCTATTACTATCGCTTTAGAGCATCCTCAGGAAGATGAGTATTTACAGGAAGCCCGCCAAATAGTCAAAGTGCTTTGTGAAAAACACCCTCTGTATGGTATATGAGGGGAAATGAGGCTATCCATGATTGACACGCGTCCCAGTTGGAATGATTATTTTCTGGAAGTAGCTGATTTAGTAGCTACCCGTTCCACTTGCTTGCGTCGTCAGGTAGGAGCGGTTTTGGTTAGAGATAAACGCATAATTTCCACGGGATACAATGGAGCACCCCGTAAGCTTAAGCATTGCAGTGAAGTGGGTTGTATAAGGAGTGAAAATGATATCCCCTCGGGTCAGCGTTATGAATTATGCCGGGGGGTTCACGCTGAGCAAAACGCCATTATAAATGCAGCTTATTATGGCATTTCCACCCAGGATACGGTTATGTACTGTACTCACCAGCCCTGTATCATATGTGCGCGCATTATGATCAATGCTGGGGTTGTTAAAGTAGTTCATCGCGGCGATTTTCAGGATGATGTTGCTCTGGAATTAATGAAAGAAGCAGGAATTGAACTGGTGGTAGTGGAAAAACCTAATAGGTGATTCTATAAATGCAGTTGTGATGAACGGAGAGCGAGGATATGGAGTCTAAGACCTTATCACTGCCCCGCCTGAATCGGTTAACCCCTACCCTGGAATCTACCGCCTTAAAACTAATGGAAGAAACCGGGGAACTAGCTCAGGCTATTGGTAAGTACCGGGGATTGAGCGGGGAAAAAGTTAGTTTGGATCATGACACAGTGGTAAATGAGATTACCCGTGAACTGCTGGACGTGGCCCAAACTGCCATTACCATGATGTTTGTCATGGAAGAACAGTATGGTGTTAATTTGGATAATGCTTTGCAGGAACACTGGACCAAATTGGTACGTAAAGGCTATCTTTCTCGTTAATCTTATTCGACAAAAAAACCTAAATAAAATTACTGGGCTGACCACTGTGATACTAGAATGCTGAAATAACCAGAGATCGAACATGAATGATTGATCGACTCTAAGGGAACGAAAAAAAATAGCATTTCAATAAAAAAGGATTTTGACCGTTAATGACGAATATAGTTAACGGAAAATTGTCAGCCTAATCCTAAGGAGTAGGTAATGACCAATACAAAGCGAAATAAAAACTGGGTAAGATCTTTAAGTGATGCGATAAATATGGCAACTACAATTGCAGCTTCAGTGGCACTAGGATATTTTGGGGGCAGGTGGCTGGATACCAGGTTCGATACCGAGCCGTGGTTAACAGTCGCCGGTTTTTTGCTGGGGGTAGCTACTGGAATTAAGGTTATGTGGGACCGCGCCATGGTAAGCGGTACAACCTACACAACCAAGGGGGATGATGATTCCTCCAACGAGAATTAAGGAGGGCATGCGGGTCTTTATAGATCCGTTTGGGAATATTCTCCCCAATCTGCGGGCACAGATTGGGAACTCGACAATCTAATAGGAAGGGGGGGAGATGTAGTTATGCTATTTGGTATGTTAGATGATGTGTTTTTTAAGCTGGGTCCAATTCCCGTTGATCACATCATCGTAACCGAGTGGGTTATTATCGCTTTAATTGGGCTGATAGCCTATTTTGCAACCCGGGACATGCAGATGGTTCCCCGGGGACTACAGAATGCTTTTGAGATGATCATTGTCTGGACCTATGACTTCTTTACTCAGTTAATGGATAAAGAACATGTCGCTAAGAAGTGGGCTCCACTGCTCACAGCTTTTTTCCTTTTCATCCTGCTCAGCAACTATAGCGGTCTCATTCCGGGAGCTGCTGGTATTGCTGGTTTTCAACCTCCAACTAGTAACTGGAACATCACCTTGACTCTGGCCATGATTACCTTTTTCTCGGTTCATATAGCTGGATTTGCAGAGCATGGTGGTCATTACTTGGGTCATTTTGTTAGTCCCAGTCCATTAATGCTGCCTTTAAATCTGGTTGAAGAGGTAGCCCATCCGTTATCCCTTACCGTCCGTCTATTCGGAAACATCTTCGGTGAGGAAATGGTCATTGCATTTCTGTTGTTTATGGCACCCTTCATTGTCCCAGGGGCAATAATGGGATTAAGTTTGCTGTTAGGCGCGATTCAAGCCATTGTTTTTACAATTTTGTCAGCTAGTTATATTGCAGCTGCTACAGGAGAGGGTCATTAAAAATACCATAGATTTTAGGTGGCTCTAGTGAAAATGAATATTCAACCGGTGCATGAAGGAAAGGAGGGAAAAAGATGGGCGTAGCATTAGGTGCTGGTCTGGCTGTATCGATTGCCGGTATTGGCGGTGGAATAGGAATGGGTGTTGCTGGTGGTAAAGCTTTCGAAGCCATTGCTCGGCAACCCGAAGTAGGAGGGGACGTCAGAACTCTTCTCTTTATCACTTTGGCCTTCATTGAAACCCTGACGATTTATGGTCTGCTGATAGCTTTTATGTTAGTTGGAAAGATATAAGTATTTTCAGGGGACCAGATTTTGTGGGCGGTAGGGCGGCTATATATCAGCTCCACCGCCCCAAATACTATCTGTTCAGAGATGGGAGGTAGCACATCCGTGTTAAGGAACAAACGGTTTTATCTAAGTGTGCTCCTTTTAACCAGTGTATTTGTACTTGGATTCGCCTCCTTGTGCATGGCGTCCAGCGGAGCTATTGCCCAACCGGAAGGGCATACTCCAGTAATTCCTAACTGGTATGCTATCGGCTGGACCGCGGTGAACTTTTTAATCCTATTAGCGCTGTTATACAAATTTGCTTATAATCCTATCAACGCCATGCTGGAACAGCGCACCACCACTATCGAGAGTTCCCTGAAACATGCCGAAGAGGTTAAGATCGAAGTAGAACAAATGCGCAAAGAAGCACAAAACAATTTAACCGAATCCCGCAAAGAAGCTCAGGAGATCGTAGCCCGGGCAACTAAAGCGGCGGAAGAGGCTAAAAATGAGATGATCGCAAAAGCCAAGGAGGAATCCGACAATATTAAAGCTAAAGCCGAAGCAGAAATCAAAGCTGCTACGGAACAGGCTAAGATGGAACTAAAGGATACGGCGGCTTCCCTGGCGATTATTGCTGCTGAGAAGGTCCTGGGAAGAGCTATTACCGATGAGGACCACAGACGGCTGGTAAAAGATTTTGTTAATGAGGCGGGCGATCTATTATGTTAAACAGAAGTGTTGCCAGGCGCTATGCCGAGGCATTCTTCAGCATTGCCCAGGAGCAGAATAAAATAGACCAGTATCAGCAGGAGTTGGAAAAACTGGTCCAAGTAATTGAGGAAACGGAAAACCTTAAGGAATACTTGACCCATCTCCTGATTCCGGCTAAGGAAAAGAAGGAGATTGTGGTAAAGATATTCACGGGACAGATTTCCGACACCACCCTTAACTTCTTGAATGTCTTGATTGACAAACGCCGTGAAGCTTACTTGACTGCCGTTGTCCTTGAGTTCAAAGACATGGCCGACGAGTTCCGCAACATTGCTAAGGCTGATTTAGTAACAGCCCAAGAGGTTTCGGAAGAAGATGTGAAAATGCTTGCTGAGAAATTATCTGCGTCTATAGGTAAAACGGTACAGCTTAAGGTGTCGGTAGATCCGGCTTTACTTGGAGGGGTGAAGATAAGGCTGGGAGACCAGATCATAGACGGTACCGTGGCTAAGAAGCTGGAAATGCTGAAAGAACAACTCAAGCAGGTGAAGATTAGTTAATCGATAGGGGTGAGCACATAAATGAGTATTAGACCGGAAGAGATTAGCGCAATTCTCAAACAGCAAATTGAGCGCTACCAATCCGAGGTCGAAGTCAGCAATGTGGGCTCCGTTATCTATGTCGGTGACGGTATCGCCCGCGTATACGGCTTACAAGGTGCCATGGCCGGAGAATTGTTGGAGTTTACCGGGGGAACCTACGGTATGGTTCTAAACCTGGAAGAAGATAATGTGGGTGCGGTTTTGCTGGGTGAGTATTCCCATATCAAAGAAGGTGACGTGGTTAAAGCCACTGGCCGCATTATGGAAGTTCCGGTAGGAGATGCCATGCTGGGTCGAGTTGTCAACGCTCTGGGTCAGCCCATAGACGGCAAGGGGCCTATAAACACTAATAGCTACCGGCCAGTTGAACGTGTTGCCCCCGGGGTGGTAACACGCTCACCAGTTAATACTCCTATGCAGACCGGGTTAAAAGCCATTGACTCCATGGTACCCATTGGCCGCGGCCAGCGGGAACTGATCATTGGTGACCGTCAGGTAGGAAAAACCGCCATTGCTGTTGATACCATTATTAATCAGCGGGAAAAGAAAGACCTGATCTGTATTTATGTAGCTATTGGACAGAAACAGTCCTCCATTGCAGGTATTGTAGCCAAATTAGAAGAAATGGGAGCTATGGATTATACCATTATCGTAGCTGCTACGGCTTCTGAACCTGCTCCTCTGCTTTACCTGGCTCCTTATGCCGGAGTAGCAATAGCAGAAGAGTTTATGGAAGCCGATAACAAAGATGTTCTCATCATATACGATGACTTGTCCAAACATGCAGTGGCTTATCGTGAAATGTCCTTGCTGCTGCGCCGTCCTCCTGGACGTGAAGCTTATCCGGGTGACGTTTTCTATCTCCACTCCCGGTTACTGGAAAGAGCTTGTAAGCTCAATGACGAGCACGGGGGAGGCTCCATCACTGCACTGCCCATCATAGAAACCCAAGCTGGTGACGTATCTGCCTATATTCCCACTAATGTTATATCCATTACCGATGGACAGATTTATCTGGAAACCGACTTGTTCTATGCAGGACAAAGACCGGCTATTAACGCAGGTCTGTCTGTTAGCCGCGTCGGTGGAGCTGCTCAGACCAAAGCTATGAAATCCGTTGCTGGTCAGTTGCGCTTAGACCTGGCTCAGTACAGGGAACTGGCTGCTTTTGCTCAGTTTGGATCGGATTTGGACAAAGCTACCCTGGCACGACTGACTAGAGGTGAGCGAGTCACAGAGATATTGAAACAAGGCCAGTATCAGCCTATGCCTATGGAAGAGCAGGTTGTTTCCATTTACACAGGTGTTAATGGATATTTGGATGACTTGCCCAAGGATAAGGTTCTGGAATTTGAAACTGATTTCCTGAAGTTTATGCGCAGTGCCTATGCCGACGTTTTGAACGAAATTAGGTCGACTGGAAAACTTGATGATGCCACCGAAGAAAAACTCCAGAAGGCTATCAATGAGTTCAAATCTACGTTTGCAGTATAGGTGGTGAGATAAATGGCAGGAGCTGGCGTAAGAGAATACAAGCGCAGAATACGAAGTGTAACCAATATGCAGCAGATTACCAAGGCCATGAAAATGGTAGCCGCTGCCAAATTGCGCCGTGCTCAGGAGAATGCCGAGGCATCCCGTCCCTACACTGAGACTTTACAGGGAACTCTGGCTCGTTTGGCCGCCGTGGCGTATGACGTCCGGCACCCGCTCCTGGAAACCCGCGAGGAAATTCGAAAAGTGGGCTACATAGTGGTTACGGGTGACCGTGGTCTGTGTGGAGCCTTCAATACCAATATTATCCGGGCAGCCTTGACAGCCATGGAAGAGGATGACCGGAAGGTGGAGAACGGTGTTATCGCAGTGGGAGCAAGAGGGCGCGACTTTTTCCGGAAACGTGGATTGGTTGATGCTGAGTTTGTTAACCTAGGTGACAACATCAGCTATGCCGATGCACGTGAAATTGGCCGTTACGTAATCAATGCCTACGAAAATGAAGAAGTAGACGAGGTATATATCGTCTATGGTAAGTTTATTAATGTTCTGAGGCAATTGCCAACAGTAACCAAAATTTTACCGTTGGAGCCGCCTCAGCAGGACGAAACTGAAGAACAGTATGTTGATTATATTTACGAACCGAGTGCCGAAGACATTCTTTTGACTCTGTTGCCTCGCTACATTGGCAGCCAGGTCTATCATGCTATGCTGGAGAGTAAGGCTAGCGAACTCGGTGCTCGAATGACCGCCATGAGCAATGCCACAGAAAACGCTGGGGAGATCATCGATACGCTGACCCTGGAAATGAACAAAGTCCGTCAGGCAGCTATAACTGATGAGATCCTCGATATCGTCGGCGGCGCTGAAGCTCTGAAAAAAGGAGGAAAGTAGAGGATGGCGAATGTGACATACGGAGAGGTAACCCAGGTTATCGGCGCAGTCGTCGACATCCGCTTCAAACCTGGCGAGTTGCCAGACCTCATGAATGCGATTACTATAAAGTCAAGTGACCAGGAAGGTAGTATAAGAGCGGCTGACATCGATGTTACCCTGGAAGCCATGCAGCATTTGGGTAATGATACGGTTCGTTGCGTTGCTCTGCAGCCTACCGATGGTATAATGCGCGGGATGAAGGCAACCAATACTGGGGCTACTATAAGAGTTCCAGTTGGCGAAGGTTGTCTGGGAAGAATTTTGAATGTTTTAGGCCAGCCCGTTGACGAAGGCGGGCCGGTAGAAGCTTCAGATTATTGGGAGATTCACCGTAAACCCCCGGCACTGGTTGATCAGTTGCCCGCCACGGAACAGTTGGAAACCGGTATTAAGGTTACCGACTTGATTTGTCCTTATGCCAAAGGTGGTAAAATCGGACTATTTGGCGGCGCCGGCGTTGGTAAGACAGTTATTATCCAGGAACTGATTCGCAACATTGCTTATGAGCATGGTGGCTACTCAGTATTCACCGGTGTTGGCGAACGCACCCGTGAAGGAAATGATCTCTGGGGTGAAATGACCGAGTCAGGTGTTATCGACAAGTGCGCTTTGATCTTTGGTCAGATGAACGAACCTCCCGGAGCCCGTTTGCGGGTAGGATTGACTGGCTTGACGGTGGCTGAATATTTCCGTGATACTTCCGGATTGGACGTATTAATATTCATCGACAACATTTTCCGTTTCGCCCAGGCCGGTAACGAAGTGTCGGCTCTCTTAGGCCGTATGCCTTCAGCGGTTGGTTATCAGCCCACTTTGGCTACGGACATGGGGTTATTGCAGGAGCGGATAACTTCCACCCGCAAGGGGTCAATTACCTCAGCCCAAGCAGTGTATGTGCCGGCTGACGACTTGACCGACCCTGCACCAGCCACCACCTTTGCTCACTTGGATGCCACCACGGTTCTGGCCCGTTCCATTGCTGAGCTGGGTATATATCCGGCTGTGGACCCGCTGGATTCCACTTCCCGTATTCTGGATCCAGTGGTTTTGGGTGAGAAGCATTACTACACCGCTCGCGGTGTTCAGCAGATTCTGCAAAGATATAAAGAACTGCAGGATATTATAGCCATTCTGGGAATGGATGAGCTGTCTGATGAAGATAAGCTTATAGTAGCCCGGGCTAGAAAGATTCAGCGCTTCCTGTCACAGCCTTTCCACGTGGCTGAGCAGTTTACTGGACAACCGGGCATATATGTGCCGGTAGCCGAAACGGTTGATTCATTCGCCCAGGTACTAGAAGGCAGGCATGATAACTTAACAGAAGCCGCCTTCCTCATGGTCGGTAATATCGACACCGCCATCGCCAAAGCAAAAAGACTGGAGGCGTAGCGTATGGCAGAAAACACCTTCATGCTAGAGATAGTGACCCCTGAACAGATTCTATTTAGGGATGAAGTTCAGTTTTTGGTTGCTCCCGCTGTGGAAGGTGAATTGGGGGTTTTGAGAAACCACGCGCCGCTGGTCGCAGCTCTAAAAATTGGGGTTCTACGCTATAAGGATGCCCAGGGACAGGAGCAAAAAATCGCTATGAGTGGTGGTTTCATGGAGGTCGTTGATAATACCGCCCGGGTTCTGGCTGAAACGGCCGAACACGGTCATGAAATTGACGTACTCCGTGCCAAGGCGGCTGCAGAACGCGCGCGCCAGAGGCTCATCCAGCGTGATGAAAACATAAATTACTCACGCGCTCAATTAGCCATGCAGCGGGCTATTGCCCGGCTAAAGGCAGCCGGAGTGGACATTGACGTATAGATATAGAGAAAAACGGATATCCAAGCCGGGAGGAATTTTGACATCCTCCCGGCTTTGGAATATTATTATGCTTTAGACATATTGTTATTGACGGGGGACTTAGGAGCAATATTACATGGAGAGTATAGCCAAGACTCTTATTATTATTACATTGGTCTACTATCTCATTAAGGGGTTAATATACCTGGTGCTTTGGCAGGCCACTTATAAAATACAGGAACGTGCTTTGGCCGAAAAGCAAAAGAGACGAAAAAAAAAGGACCTGGAAGAATCTATATGGTCCCCTAATGAGGAGGATAAATCATAACCAACTAGCTCAAAGGGGGAGTTTTATTGAAAACGGGTTTTTTTATTTTAATCGGAATTGTATTAATTTGTTCGATTTTTTTTGGCATTATGATTTGGCGGCAAACTATTAAATTTGAGAAGAAAGCTCTGGAAGCCAAGAAACAAAAGGAAGAATACTTGCAGAAATTGGAGGAGGAGCAAAGGCTTGCTCAAGAAGCCTCTTCTACAAGTGAAGCTGATCAATTGGCGGATAATGATAATATAAATAAATAAAACCTGACCGGTGTCAGGTTTTTTTAATTTTTGTTCTCAAAAAGAAGCCCAGCTAGGGAATATTACTTCTCGATGATGGCAAGAATTCTTTTACCTGAGTCGGGGAGGAATAGATAATGAAGCGGGCTTTATTTTCCATAATTTTGTTTTTTGTTTTGGCCGGTTTAAGCAATCATACTATCGACTATACCATGGGCAGACATATTGAAAACCGTTCTCCATATTCGCTAGCTTTTGCATCCATCGGTGCAATTTCTCTCGAATCACGTCTAGATTGCTGGGCAAAGCTAAAAGCAAACTCCACAGAAAATGAACTGCATAAATATATGCAAAAACTGACTTCCATTCTGGGAATAGAATATCAACTGGAAAATGTTTTAATCCATTCCAGTCCAGATATCCGGGAGATTGAATATAGCATAACCCAAGAAGATATCGAGTATTATTTGGCTGTACAGACCACGGCCGGTGAAACGCATTTTATAGTCAGTGCGGAAACCAATAAAGAAAGTTCCCTATCACAGATTAGAAAAAAATTAGATAGTTTGGGTATTTTGGAATGGCATGATTATTATCTATATAAAGGCGAAATAGAAAACACTTTTGATGAGTCGGGTATTACCCGTTTAGCTGACATAGTAATGAAAAATTTGCAGGCGCAAACACTTGACACCTATCATGAGGGGATGTCTTTCAGCTCTACCGGCTATAGCAAGGAACTGGAGGGAAAAGTAAAAACCATTTGGGTTGATGGAAAGCGTTATAATTTACAGTTGGCATTTTACAGCAGTCCTTCCCAGGAGAAAACATACGTTTACATAGGATTTCCGTTAATAGTAGGAAATTACTAGCGCTATTATAATTTTGGGAGGTGAAAACAATAAATGCTGATTGCAGGGAAAGCCAGGCTGGTAGGGGAAATAGAAGTGAGTTCATCTAAAAACGCTATTTTACCAATTCTGGCATCATCTTTACTAAGTGATGAAAATAAAACCATCCTCAATGTACCAGATATTAGGGATGTAACAGTCATAACCGAACTCATTCGTCATCTGGGAGTAAAAGCAGATTATAAAGATGGCAGTCTTCATTTTTCCGGTGGTGCCACTGGACAAACACCTCCTTATGAGCTGGTCCGATTGATAAGAGCCTCGTTTTTAGTTATGGGTCCCCTGCTGGCCACCAAGGGAGCGGTTAGGGTATCGTTACCAGGAGGGTGTGCTATCGGTACCCGCCCTATTGACCTCCATCTCAAGGGCTTTGAAGCTTTAGGTGCCCGGATCAGTTTAACTAGAGGAGATGTTGTAGCCAAAGCACCTCGCTTGTATGGAAACCATGTGTACCTGGATTTCCCCAGTGTAGGTGCTACTGAGAACATCATGATGGCAGCTACTTTGGCCGAAGGGACCACCTATATAGAAAATGCAGCCTTGGAACCTGAAATAGTGGACCTAGCTAATTTTATGAACAGTATGGGAGCTCGTATCACTGGTGCAGGCAGTAATGTAATAAAAATCGAAGGGGTAAAGAAATTGCATTCCACGGTTTATACGCCTATACCAGATCGTATTGAGGCGGGAACCTATATGGTAGCCGCTGCCGCTACCGCCGGGGATGTTTTAATAAAAAATGTTATACCGGAACATCTTAAAGCAGTTACCGCCAAGTTATTGGAAAGCAATGCCGTGGTTGAGGAACAGGATGACCACATCAGAGTTTATCGCCAGCAAGACATAAAACCGGTCTATATTAAAACCCTTCCCTATCCGGGCTTTCCCACCGATATGCAAGCCCAGTTTATGGCCTATTTAAGTTTGGGGCGAGGCAGCAGTGTGATAACCGAATCGGTTTTTGAAAACCGGTTCATGCATGTGGCCGAGCTGTTAAGAATGGGAGCTAAGATAAAAACCGAAGGACGCACAGCTGTTATTAAGGGATGCCGGGAATTAACAGGAGCGCGGGTAAGAGCTACTGATCTCAGGGCTGGTGCAGCTCTGATGATAGCAGGTTTAATGGCCCGGGGACCCACTATTATTATGAACAGCGAGCATATTGACCGGGGATATGAAAATATAGTGGCCAAGTTAAACGGGTTGGGTGCCAATATACAGCCTTCATAAAAAACCACAGTATTTTTTGAATGAATACTGTGGTTTTTACATATGTATGAGTATGAAAAAGATAATAGTCTTCAGTTCAGCCATAGCATTAGCTGCTCTGGCAGTTTTTTTTGCCTTACGGGGATGCCAGGGGCCAGTGATCAAAGAGCTGCCCAAGATAACCGTGTATCGCAGCCAGTCTAATCAGGTGGAACGGTTGGACCTGGAACAGTATTTGGTGGGAGCGGTGGCAGCCGAAATGCCGGCCTCTTTTGAGCCAGAAGCACTTAAAGCCCAGGCCATCTGTGCCCGTACCTATGCGCTGCGCAAACTCATGGATGGAAAGCCTTATCCCCTTAAAGCCGATTTATCTGATGATATTAACACCTGTCAAGGCTATGTAAACTATCAAGAATTCTTCCGGCTGCATCCCTATAAATCCAAAGAATGGTGGAGTAAAATCCAACAGGCGGTAGAAGATACCAGGGGGGAAGTGGTTCTTTATGAACACCAGCTCATTGATGCCTTGTATCACTCTACCTGTGGGGGACAAACTGCCAGTGCCCAAGAAGTTTTTGGCTGTGAAATCGCCTATCTCCAGTCGGTCAAATGTGATTATTGTAAAATTTCTAAACGCTATAAAACCGAGCAGGCTTTTGCCTGGTCGGAAATAGCAGCCATAAGCGGCGAAGGAACCTGTATCCAAGTAATGGCTACCACATCCAGCGGCAGGATCAAACAGGTTAAGGTCAACGAAAAAACCATGAGCGGTCCGGCCTTCCGCCAAGCTTTTGCCCTGCCCTCCACCTGGTGTACCATCAGTGTTAATGAACAGGGAGTCACTATGGTGAGCCGTGGGTATGGTCATGGAGTGGGCCTTTGTCAATATGGGGCTCAAGGAATGGCTCTGCAAGGCAAAAACTATCAACAAATACTCAGGCACTACTATCCCCGCACCCGAATATACAAATTACCTTACTAAAAGTTCTGAAAAGCCTCCCTATAGGAATATATTTAACTAATTCAGTTAGGGAGGCAGAGCATGCAGAACTATATTCGTAAAAGAGCGGTGCGCATAGCTCAGCACATTATTCAAACCACTGACACGGTTAGACAAACTGCAGATGTATTTGGCATATCTAAGAGCACCGTGCATAAAGATGTTTCCGAAAGGCTGCCGCGCATTAACAAGCAGCTGGCCGAAGAGGTAAAACGGGTTCTGGATAAAAATAAAGCTGAGCGGCATTTACGCGGAGGAGAGGCTACCAGGCAAAAATATGCCCGGCATACAACTTCCCAATCATAAAATCATAGCCATAGGCACCAATAAGCGGTAAAATACTATTATAGTCAAAAATGAAGAATTGTGTAGGGAGGGCCTCGCCGCGTGTTCTTTGAGGAAGACATTGGAATTGACCTGGGTACGGCCAGTGTGCTGGTGTTCAAAAAGGGAAAGGGTATTGTACTGCATGAACCTTCAGTCGTTGCTATCGACCGCAATACAGATCGAGTAATTGCGGTTGGTGAAGAAGCCCGGCAGATGTTGGGACGCACTCCTGGGCATATTGTGGCTATTCGTCCCTTAAAAGAAGGCGTCATTGCTGATTACGACACTACTGAAAAGATGCTGACCTATTTTATTCGTAGAGTTTTGGGAAGACGAATGTTTTTCAAACCCCGAGTGATTGTGTGTATTCCCACTGGAGCAACTGATGTAGAAGAAAGAGCTGTTCGTCAGGCTACTTTGTATTCTGGGGCAAGACAAGCTTTTATTATAGAGGAACCACTAGCTGCAGCATTAGGAGCAGGCATAAACATTTCCGGAGCGACTGGAAACATGATAGTTGATATCGGCGGGGGTACCTCTGATATTGCCGTGCTGTCCCTGGGAGGAATCGTCTGCAATACCTCCTTGCGCATAGGGGGCGACAAATTCGATGAAGCTATTATCCGTTATGTAAGAAGAGAATATAATTTGATGATTGGAGATCGCACTGCGGAAGAATTAAAAGTACAGGTAGGAACAGCCTGGGTAACGGACAAAAACCGGGACCGGGTTATGGATGTTCGTGGTCGGGATTTATTAACAGGACTACCCAAAACCGTCAAGATAACTTCCTATGAAAGCTGGTTGGCTATGCAGGAACCGCTGGCGGCAGTAATTGAAGGCGTAAAAAAGGTTTTGGAAATAACCCCGCCTGAGTTAGCAGCCGATATAGTCAACAATGGTATAGTAATGACCGGAGGCGGTTCCTTATTGGATGGTCTGGATATACTTCTTTCCAAAGAAACCAATTTACCTGTTCATATCGCTGAAGATCCCATATCCTGTGTAGCAGTAGGAACAGGCAAGGCATTGCATGAGATGCACACACTGTATCGTGTTCGCGGTAAAACTGCCAAGAGACTTATATAAAAACCTGCCCCTTAATGGAATGCATAATACGAGGATTGGTTTGCCCAACCGGTCCTCGTTTTCCTTTTGTTTAAAGTTTTTCGGTATATTTATCGATTATAAATACAGGGAAAATATTGAGGAGGTAGTCCTTTGATTAAAGGAATATATACAGCCGGTTCGGGTATGATGCTGCAAATGGCCCGTCAGGACGTAGTGGCTAATAATTTGGCTAATGTTAATACCACAGGATTTAAGAAAAGCTCTGCCGTAGCCCGGGCTTTTCCAGCTATGCTGATGAGTCGTTTGGGAGAATTGGATACCAGTTCAGAACCCCCCAAGCCTCAAAAACCCGTAATAATTGGTTATCTGGGAACGGGTGCCTGCGTGGACGGTATTATTACCGATAACAGTTTGGGCAACCTTAAACAAACCTACCTGGCCACAGATTTGGCCTTAGGCACGGTAGACACCTACTTAGTGGTGGAGACCCCCAATGATATCGCCTATACTCGGGGAGGAAGCCTTAAGATCAATGGGGACGGACTGTTAACTACCAACCAAGGTTATCCGGTACTTGACGACAACTATGATTATATTTACTTAGAAGGTGAATTCGCCGTCGACGAGATGGGCTATATTACTGATAATGGGGAAGAAATTGCCCGCCTTATGGTAGTGCGCTTCGACAATCAAGAGGAATTGGAAAAGCTGGGAGGAAGTCTATTAATAACCGATCAGGAACCTGAGTTGGTTGATGTGCCCGAGATATTATCCGGATACCTGGAAGAGTCCAATGTGGTGGCGGTTCAGGAAATGGTAACCTTAATCAATGTAGTTCGCAGCTACGAAGCGCTGCAAAAAGTGATTCAATCAGAAGACGAAGCCCTGCAAACCGTTCTGGATGAAGTAGGACGGATTTAACCTGTCAGGTAAAAGTTGATTTTCTAAAGCCCGCGTTTTTATTGGCGGGCTTTTTATGTTTCCATGGTTAAGCTCCTTATTAGGGAGGAAAATATAAACTAAAAGCTAATTTACAGATAGAGAATATTGTTAAATAATTGGAGATTTACATGAATACTCATCCTTCTGTACTGGGCTGTCGCCTTGATCCCCTGACCATGTCGGCAACTTTAGACCGGGTGGAAGATTTAATTGATAAAGCCGACCCAGGGAAACATGCTCACATAATTACCTTAAACGCTGAAATTGCTTACCAGGCCTATTATGATCCGGCTTTACTGGAGCTTATTAACCGGGCGGAGCTAGTTACCGCAGATGGAATAGGCATAGTGTGGGGGGCTCGCCGGCTGGGCATCAATGTCCCCGAACGGGTAACCGGTATTGACTTGATGGAACAGCTCTGTCAGCGAGCTGCCCAGCGGGGGTGGCGCATATACCTGCTGGGAGCAGCCCCGGGAGTAGCTGAAGCGGCTGCTCAGAAACTGCAGGCCAGATATGCTGGTTTAACAGTGGCTGGCTTTCACCATGGTTATTTTAATGATAATGAAGAGCAGGAAATAGTTGCTGATATTATCCGAACAGCTCCTCAGATTCTCTTCGTCGGTTTAGGAGCTCCTCGGCAAGAATGGTGGATTGACCAGTATAAAAACCAGTTAAAGGTTCCGGTGTGTATTGGCGTGGGGGGAAGCCTGGATGTAATATCCGGACTTAAACAAAGAGCTCCCGGATGGATCATAAAACTCAATCTGGAATGGCTATACCGTTTGATAGCAGAGCCTTCCCGCTTCAAGCGCCAATTGGTACTACCCCGTTTTGTTGGGCTGGTGATTAAGAGTCGGTTCATGGGAACCAAGTCTAAATAGGTAGAGTTTAATGTGACAAGTAGCAGGGGAGGATTGTAATGGATGATCATAAAGTTTTCGCCCTGGATATAGGCACTCGCAAAATAGTGGGACTGGTTATGGAAAAAACCGAAAAAGGATATAAAGTTACCGGCAGTGAAATGCGGGAACACCAGACCCGAGCCATGCTGGACGGGCAGATTCACGATGTGGAAGCAGTAGCCCAAAGCATATTGGATATTAAGCTGGCATTGGAAAGCAAACTCAATATAAAGCTGGAATCGGCGGCAGCGGCGGCAGCCGGGCGTTCATTAAGAACCACCTCTGGTAAGGCTGTTAAAAAACGCCTGGCTAACAGTGAAATCAGCCGCCAAGAGGTTACTGCCCTGGAATTGGAGGCTGTACAAGAAGCGCAGAACAGACTGGTGTCTGAAGGGCAGCCTGGTAAAGACAGCAGCCAGTATTTCTGTGTGGGCTACAGCATTGTAGATTACCAGCTGGAAAATCAGGTTATAGGAAACCTGGTAGGGCAGATAGGAGCAGAGATTGCCGTAGAAGTGGTAGCCACCTTTTTACCCCGGGTAGTAGTGGATAGTCTATTTTCTTCCCTGAAACGAGCTGATCTGAGTGTACAGAGTCTCACCTTAGAACCTATTGCCGCTATTTCCATAGCTATTCCCCCTAATATGCGCCTGCTCAATCTGGCTCTGGTGGATATTGGCGCGGGCACCTCTGACATTGCTTTGGTTAGAGACGGCAATATATATGGATATGCCATGGTTCCCCTAGGAGGGGATGAACTCACCGAAAAGCTAGCTTCTCATTATCTCTTGGACTTTCTCAGTGCGGAAAAAGTAAAAAGACAGATGTTGGACCATGAAATAATAGACTGCCAGGATATTTTAGGCAACCAGCTGCACCTGCCAGCTGCCGAAGTAAGTGAAGTACTGGAACGTACTGCCGGGGAAATAGCCTTGGCCATTGCAGAATGTATTGTTTCCCTTAACCAAAAAGCTCCCGATGCGGTTATTTGTATAGGTGGAGGAAGCCTGACCGTCAATCTCATGGGATTGCTGGCTTCAGCGCTGGGCTTGCCGGCTAACCGGGTGGGGACACGTACGCCCCAGGCTTTGGACAATATAACCGTAAATCCGGACTACTTAAAAGGACCTCAGGGAGTAACACCCTTAGGCATTGCTTATCATGCCTTAAGTTCACCTATGGTACCTTTTATTCGTGTCCAGGTTAATGAACGGGAGATTCCTATGTGGAATATGGGCGACCTTACGGTAGCCAGTGCTTTGCTGAGTTCCGGGATTTCCTTGACGAATATTTATGGTAGGCCGGGTTTAGGCAAAACTATAGAATTAAATGGTGCGGTAAAGGTCTTTAAAGGTCAATTAGGAACACCTCCCCAGATCCAAGTAAATGGAAGAGAGGCCTCTTTGGATGCCCTTGTAAAAGAAGGTGACCGCATTAGCTATCAACCGGGTACAGATGGAACTGATGCCCGCATTTTTATTAAAGATCTGATGACCCTTGATTCTGGGATGGTTTGGGTAAACGGTGAAGAGTTGCCGTTGACACCAACCTTTACAGTTAATGGACAGAGGTGGGATGTGGAAGAGGAAATCCCCGACCGCGCCCAGGTAAAAGTTTGGCCAGCTGCTCGTTTGGACAATGTACTGCTGCAAGCGGGGCTATCATTAGAAATGCTGCAGGAAAGGATTTACCATTATCGATTAAATGGTGAAGATAGAACCTGCCGTTGGTTGCCGGTGCAGGTTAGCGTAAATGGAAAACCGGGACAGCTGCAAGACTTTATTGAATTCGGAGATCGCATCGAGTATCGCTTAAATTCCGTTCAGCCCAGGTTGAGAGATATTCCAGAGAGTCAGGAGTTGTGCAACTTAAAAGTAACGGTAAACCAACAGCCAGTGGAATTAAGCTGTGGGGAGCCCCGTATAGTAATGAATGGACAGGAAGTGGAGTTGGATGCTCTTTTAATAGATGGAGCAGAGCTGCAGGTGGATGGCAGCCAATCCCAAGCCATACTCAGCGATATATTCCGGGCAATAGAATTCAAACCCAATGTTAGCGGGAAATTGATTATACGGGTGGATGGAGAGGAAGCCGGTTTTACTACCCCTATAAGCCAGGGCAGCGAGATACAACTCACCTGGGAGTGATACCTTTCCGAACCCACCACAGCAACCTTAATCGTGTCCGATAGGATACATCTGTAGTCCTTTAGGGCGACCTTAATTGTACCCGTGAGGGTACATCAGTAGTCCTCGAAGAGGGCGACCTTAATTGTATCAGCAAGGATACATACGTAGTCCTTTAGGACAATTATCACCTGAAAGTCAGGCCACGATAATGAAAACATTGCTGGTCGGCTTAAGCAGGAGTATTAGCCGGGCGAGCGACGTACGACGAGCCGTTGCAACACACGGCGAAACTGAGGGCTGCGAAACGGAGCGAGAAACAGGAGGTTTCGAGCAGCGAGGACTGAGTGCATGGATGCCGAATTCCGA
>Ga0209537_1000477_pt1 | contig 48977 bp, 48 predicted proteins | sample BioPla4DNA1_FD_187698 | JGI IMG/M metagenome (GOLD analysis project Ga0209537, IMG submission 187698) | Biogas fermentation microbial communities from Germany - Plant 4 DNA1 (SPAdes) (version 2) | ecosystem: Engineered > Bioreactor > Anaerobic > Digestate | place: Bielefeld, North... | reverse complement strand
TATATACTTTACATCCATCCTGTCTCCTCAACCCCTATCAAAAATGCCCGTTATCTAATCTGTCAACTCAACCCTACCAATTTTTGAGTTCAAATTTTACCCCAAAATACCCCGTTGATATGTTTCCATGTACGTATTTTAGCCCTTTAGGTCGAGTAGGCAAACTGGATGTAAATTCGGAAACCCGCTTAAATAAAGGCTTACAGTTTTGTAATCAATACGACACTCTCCACGTGATACGTATGAGAAAACATATCAACAGGCTGAACGACATAAAAAAGGGACAAGGTCCCTGTCCCCCCATCCCTTCTTGTCATCACAAAGATCAGTTATTATATACCCAGCGCAGCTTTCCAATCAGTTTCCTTAAAGCCCACCAGAACAAAGCCGTCACCGATAAGAATCGGACGCTTCACAATCATGCCGTCTGATGCCAGTAAGCTATACTGTTCATCCTCGCTCATGGTGGGGAGCTTGTCCTTCAGCTTCAGTTCCCTATACAACTGTCCGCTGGTATTGAAGAACTTCTTCAGCGGCAAACCGCTCTTTTTATGCCAGTCCTTCAATTCCTCGACTGTAGGATTATTTTTTTGGATATGCCTTTCTTCAAAGGTTACGTTGTTGGCTTCCAGCCACTTCTTAGCCTTCTGGCAGGTAGTTCATCTCGGGTAACATACAAAAATCATAATGCTTCTCCCTTCTCTTTGCTGTTTTACATCATCCGCTCCTTACATCCGTGTGACAATTCAAATGTAGTGTAAGCATAGACCCTTCAAAAAGTGTTTTTTCCTCTTGAAAAATAACAATTTTTGTTTATTAATCTATAAAGCGAATATTAGACCATTCGTCCACTATCCAAATATTGAAATAGCAACAGAAATTAATGATATGAAATGTTCCCTCTAGTAAAACATCCTCTATGCTTACATCTCTTATCAGTAAAATCGTTTTATTAAAATACACTAAGGTATTCTAGATTCACAAGGAACACCTACTTGGCATTTGCCACAACCATATCTAGGCTTGAACTTTTCACCTGTTTTATCTAGAAATACAAAGCATGGATAGTGATTTTTGCCATTTTCTATGGTTATTGCATTTACTGGACAATTCTTTGCGCATTTACCGCACATTGAACAGTATTCATATATATCTTCGTACTCTCTCTTGTCAGGTGGCAAATACAATTCTGTGATGATACTACCAAGTCTTCCCGCTACACCTTTTGGTGTGATAAGCCCTTTAGAAAGCCCGAAAGTTCCAAGTCCACACACAAAGGCAACATGCCTTTCAGACCAATTGCTGGTAAATTTTGCTTTATGCTGAGTGCTATCGTTATTAGACCAGAATCTTTCATCTAAAGCAGGTACAACACTATCATACCCTTCATTTGTTAATACAGATTTTAAATGCATACACAATTTATTAATCAAGACTTGACCTTCTATACGTCCATGAAGCCATTCTTCAGAAGGCCATGACTTATTCCTTCTATTTCCCATTTTAACTGCTTCATTAAATGGCAAAAAGAACGATATAACGGTTCTGGCTTGTGGTAACCATTCATTTGGAAGCATAAAGTGTTCCCCTATTGCTGATGGCTGTTTCAATAATGTAAAGTATTCATCATTTGCAGAACCAAATGCAAAAATTGGAGCCTCAAAAATTTTCATTCCCACAACATTTTCTGAAATGGCAATTTCCTTTGATATGTAGTTATCTTCTGAATGCTCAACAAAATCCTCTGCAATTTTTATTATAGATTGCTTATCCACTTATTTTATCTCCTCTATATGTATGAATATTCCCACTCTTCAGTAGGGGATTTAACCTTATAGCAGTTTTCCTAGGTCAATCATGCCGTCTGATGCCAGCAGGCTATACTGTTCATCCTCACTCATGGTGGGAAGCGCTCCCGTACAGCTTTGATGGTTTATACCTGCAAGTCAATTTCCAACAATATAGGCGTGTGGTCTTGTCTTGGCCCTGAATCAACCATCTCAGATTTTAGAACTCTACCGGCAATCCTATTGCTCACCAAAAAATAATCAATTCTCCAACCGGAATTATTAATTTTGCTTGTCCTAGCCCGCTGGTTCCACCAGGAATAAACACCGGTCACATCTCCATGTAGATAACGAAATGTATCTGTAAAGCCTCTTTTCAGAAGATTGGAAAAACCTTCACGCTCCTCATCAGTAAATCCAGCTGTCTTGCGATTTCTATCAGGGTGAGCTAAATCAATTTCTCTATGGGCCACATTAAAATCACCTGTGGCAATAACATATTTTTCTTTATCCAGCTTTTCCAGATAATCAGCATATTTAATATCCCAAATCTGCCGTTCCTTTAAGCGGCCTAAGCCTTCGCCTGCATTTGGGGTATATACTTGTGTTAAGTAGAAGTCATTAAACTCTAATGTGATAATTCTACCTTCAAAATCCATAGTGTCAGGTGCACCGATTTTGGGGAAGCTTACAACCGGCTTTAAGCTGTTCTTATATAAAAACATGGTACCGGCATAACCCTTGCGTGCCGGTTCCACTGAGCAATTCCACACGATTTCATATTGTGGGAACATATCATTTAATATTTCCAAGTGCTTTTTGGTAGGTCCATCGCTTGGTAGCTTTGTTTCCTGAAAGGCAATAACTTCCGGCTCGATTTCGGCAATGGTATTAATTACTTCACGACTTAATTCAGCTCGTGCGGAAACACCTGTTAATACTGCATTTAATGAATCAATATTCCATGAGATAAGCTTCAAAGCTTCTCCTCCCCTATCATAACAAAGTCATATCTTTTTTAAAAAAAGCATCCGGCAACATACTAGCTGTAGGTTCAGCCACAACAATCTACGCTCCGGGTTTTGCCAGCTCCAGCAGTCCATCTTAGATCGCGCGGGGGGACAGTTCCGGTGATCGGTCAATAAAGCAATAAAGAAAGCCTGACACCGTTAGGCGAGCGTGTCCCTTCTTGTCATCATAAAGCTCAGTTATTAAATACCCAGCACAGCTTTCCAATCAGCTTCCTTAAAGCCAACCAGAACAAAACCGTCACCGATAAGAATTGGGCGCTTTACAAGCATACCGTCTGATGCCAGCAGGCTGTACTGTTCATCCTCGCTCATGGTAGGGAGCTTGTCCTTCAGCTTCAGTTCCTTATACAACTGCCCGCTGGTGTTGAAGAACTTCTTCAATGGCAGACCGCTCTTTTGATGCCAATCCTTCAATTCCTCGACTGTAGGTTTATTTTCTATGATATGCCTTTCTTCAAAGCTTACGTTGTTGGCCTCCAGCCACTTCTTAGCCTTCCGGCAGGTAGTTCATCTAGGGTAGCATACAAATACCATAATATCCCTCCATATAATTACTCTACTACCTTATCCCTCATCCTTTTTATAAGCTCTAAAACTCCGGCTTCCACCTTAGCAAGGTGTTCTTCCTTTGGTGCCCCTTCAAACTCCACGGATTCGATGAAATCCCAATTCATCTTATTTCTTTCAACTATTTCTTTCAGCTCCTTCTCGGCACCACCTGACCATCCGTATGACCCAAACCTAAAAGCTACCTTACCGGTAATCCTCTTTCTGCCAAGCTCATTTAAAGCTGCTGCAACCGGTGGGAAAAGCTTGTATTCATAAGTAGGTGCTGCAATAATTATTCCTGCAGATCTAAAAACAGTTGCAACCATTTCACTTTCACTTTCCAGGGGCATTTGCAGCTTGTTGTATTTAACGCCTTCTCTTTTAAGAATGCTTTCGGCGTGTTCAATTGCTTTTGCAGTCATTCCATACATGGATCCCCACAGTATGGTGACTTCATTCTTGCCTGTCCCTTCAGCATAGCGGGCAAACCTAATATAATCATCTATGATTTTTTGAGGATTCTTTCTATAAACTGGACCATGGCTAGGCGCTATTGTATTTACTTCCAGGTTTTTTGCTTTCTCAATTGCCTTTTTCACACTAGGTGTAAAAGTTATCATTACATTGGAATAATACCTCATTCCTTCAGATTCAAAGAAATCTACCTCTTCAGGTGTCAGTTCATCATCAAAACAATGATCCCCCATCATGCCAAATGATCCAAACATATCACATGAAAAGAGAGTTTTTGTAGACCTTTCATAGGTGTACATGGTGTCCGGCCAGTGAACATTTGGTACCGGATGGAAACTCAATACCTTGCCCTTTCCAAGGTCTAAAGTATCTCCTTCCTTCACAATCTTTATTTTGTCTTCATTATAAAATGAGGTTACCATCTTGGCTGCTTTTTCAGTGCATATTATTGTAAAATCATCCTTAACTTTTCGAAAGTTTGAAATCCAGCCGGAATGATCCGGTTCCATATGATTAACGATCAAATAATCTATTTTTTGAGGATCAACACCTATTTCTTCTAAACCTTTATAAAAAGTTTCAGGTACTCCATCCCAACCTATTACACCATCGATTATTGCAGTCTTGTCCCCCTGAACTATATAGGAGTTAATAGTTACCCCGTTTGCAAGCTCCCACATTCCCTCAAACAGTATCTCCTCAACATTCAGAGTAAGCATATGGATTCCGTCTGCGATTTTCAATGTCTTCATAGACAATCCTCCCTAAATCTACAGTATCAAATAACAGACTGCTCTACATTTAGAATAAACAAGAACTGCAGGGAAGACAACACATTTTGCCGGGAACAGGCAAAGTGGGACAAGGACCTGCCCCCTTCCCCGTCCCCTACTCATCCTCTGACAAAGCCTCAGCTATCAGCGATGCTAAAGCTTCGGCTCCTTTGGGCTTCAGATGCACACCGTCATTTTCAAAATACTCGGGATGATTAATTGCTGTAGAATACCAATCAACCAGTGTTACATTTTCATTTTCCTGAGCTTTTCTGGCTAAAGCCTTATTCACTTCCCTTTCCCATTGACGCGGTACACGCACATTTACCAAATAAACATCAGCTTCAGAAAAGGAGCTTAACAAGCTATCAATCTGCTTATCTGTAAAATACGAATTTGTTCCCAGCTGAATAATCACAGCACTACCGGCAGCATTAAAATCCGCATAGGCAGGAGCCAGATCAACAGCCTGGTACAAATGCCTGCCAACTTTTCCGTCAATCTTGATGTTAGGAAACCTTTCAATTAGTTCCTGCGAAATATCCAGCAAAATAGAATCCCCAATGGCCAATATCTTGTTATAGGACTTAGCGGTGGATGGAGCGCTTGACTCCTCTTCTTCATCAGGAATTACCAATCTTTGCTTGTAGCAGGCTGCTCCTCATTTTTTTCTACTGCTCCAACTTGAGGTGTTTCAACCTTTTCCACCACTTGCTTACCCATCGCGGCCTTTGTACTGCTAATGATGACAAAAACCAGAACTGAAGGGATTATTATTAATGAAAGCGCTCTGACAAACGGTACCCCCCTCCATGAAAAATTGCTCACCGGCATGCAATTCTTAAGAAATCCTCTAAATCCGTGCTTTCGTATAGGTGTTTCTATAAAACGGTAGGAGAAATCTGCAAGAGTAAGGGTAGCTGTCAGCTGAGCTAATACATGCCAATATACCGGATTCCCTATTTCATGAACCGGAGTACTCAGAACAATAACAGGATAATGCCAAAGATAAATTCCGTAAGATCTTTTACCGATCCAGCTTAGAGGTTTCCATGAAAGCAATTTGCCTATATAGCTGTTAGGATGGGAAACAGATGCTATTAATACAGCTGCATTTAAGCTGATCAGAAGCATGCCGCCTCGGTAGAGAAATACCTGAAATTCATTGATAATAACTACACTGAAAACAAATACAGCAAGAGCAATAGCGCCAATAATACTCAGCGCTTTCCTTTGTCCCTCGGATATTTTGGGGTAAACAATGGCCAGCCACCCGCCGATAAGCAATTCAAAAGCCCGGGTATCTGTTCCATAATACACACGGCTGGGATCAAAGCCCGGCTGATACAATATACCCATTAATACAGCTGAACTTATTGCTGCGATAAGAACGACATTCGCAAACTTCACTTTATTTTTACAAATCTTTAGCCCAATTATCAGAATAAAAGGCCATATAATATAAAACTGCCCTTCTATTGCCAAAGACCAAAGGTTCTTAAAAGGTGAGGGAGAACCAAAGCTATCAAAGTAAGAAAGCTTATGAAAAATGAACCACCAATTGCTGGCATAGATAAAAGATGATAACCCATCCCCTAAAATTGTGGTTATCATCTCTCGGTTAAATAGGGACGCCCAGATAAAAATCGTTATGATCATCGCATAAGCAGCCGGTACGAGACGCCTGGCCCGTTTAATCCAGAATTCCCGCAAGCTGAAATTCTGGCCGTTTTCTAATTTGGATAAGATCTGGGAGGTAATCAGATAACCGGAGATGACAAAAAACACATCAACCCCTAAAAAGCCTCCCCCGGCCCAACTGAAGCTAAAGTGGTAGGCAAGAACGGCTAATACCGCAAAGGCCCTCAGTCCATCTATTCCTGTAATATATCTTTGCTTTTGCGAATTGCTGAGCATAAGATTTATCCCCTGGCTCCCTGGCAGATGGTTTTCCAGTAATTTAATTGCTTCTAATAGCTTTCATAATTGATAAACGTTGATGTGATGACAACGTTACATGCAACTTTAATATTTCGTCAAAAAACGCACAACCAATATCTGATCATGCTGCTATTATCTGGTATATTAAAGCTGACGGCAACAAGCAAGCGGGACAGGCCGTGTAATTCACCTTGTGACCTGTTGTTTTCAAGCTGAGGTAATAGGAGGAGAGCTTAGAGCTGCCGGCAAAAAAACAAAAATTCCTGTTGTGCTCTTTTTATCTAACCGGAAAGTCAAAATAGGTATCAGGATAGGGCTCATCCTTTAATGTATAATGCCACCATTCCTCAGGGTAAACTTCAAACCCGGCATTCACCATGGCATCTCGCAGGATGTTTCGGTTTTTCTCCTGCTCAGGGGTGATTAAATCGGTGCCGTGGTTTGAAATTTCACCAAAGAAATCAAACCCACTACCCATATCCACTTCTTCGCCTGTAGCTATTTCAACCAAAGTCAAATCAACAGTGCTTCCTCTCGAATGAGAGGATTTTGCTGCAATATAGCCTTGCTCGAACAAAACTGACTTATCCAGGTCAGGATAATATTTTTCCTTCATTTTAGTATCATCCAAATCCTTTGACCAGCGCACAAAATGGTCAACCGCCCTTTGAGAGCGATAAGCATCGAATATTTTTATGTAATACCCCTTTTCATATAATTCATCTGCCGCTTTCTTAAGCGCTTGGGCTGCTTCCACAGTAAGTATAGCCTTTGGCGCTTCATACCCGTCAATCACTGTACCTACAAAATTATCATCGCTACAATAGCGTATCTCAAGCTGTGCAGTAGGAATCACATCAGTTACATATACAAATCCCTCGGGAAGTGAATTTTGACTTGAAACAGAAGCACATGATGTAAGTAGAACCAATGCAGCCAGAAAAATTATATAAAACGATATAATTAATGCTTTTTTATTTTTGGTTATTATAGATTTCGACACTTGAACACCACCCCTCAAATATTTAACAAGACAGAGTTTTTTGAACAATACAAGCACTCTGTGGTTACATTACCAATTTCTATTATATTCTATAAATAAGCAACAGCAAGATTTTTTTAAAATTCGGATAACATTGTAAAAAGCTGTTTTAATTTTATAGTCCCTGATCGGTTTCAACATAAAGTTCAACTAATCGTCATTTAAGAGTAATATATAGTTAGGCACTTGCCCATTAATTCTTGAAACGAGGGGAAAATATTGTGCATAAAATTCTGGTAGTTGATGATGAGCGCTCCATATTGGATCTGCTGGAAATGATATTGAGAAAAGAGCAGTTTCAAGTGGCTACAGCCTCTGATGGAAAGTCGGCCATGGCTCTCTTCGATTCTTTCAAACCTGACCTTGTTCTGTTGGACCTTATGCTGCCTGATACAAATGGGCATGATTTATGCAGAGAAATGACAAACAAACGAAGAGTTCCAATAATAATGCTTACAGCCAAAAATGATATTGTCGACAAGGTCCTGGGTCTTGAGCTGGGAGCTGACGACTATATCACAAAGCCCTTTGATACAAGAGAGTTGGTAGCCCGCATAAAAGCTGTACTAAGACGTCTGGAAAAGAATAAAGCTGACGATAGAAAGATCTTAAGCCATCTTGATCTGGTAGTAGATCCGGAAAATCGCACTGTAACGAAAGCTGGCAATCCCATTGAGCTAACCTTGAAGGAATATGAGCTTCTGGAGTTATTGATCAAAAACCCCCGCAAGGTGTTCGGACGGGAGGAGCTTCTCCAGCGGGTCTGGGGCTACGACTACATGGGAGATACCAGAGCTGTAGATATTTGTGTTACACGGTTAAGAAAGAAGATTGAGGATGACAGCAGCAATCCAAAGCATATTTTAACCGTATATGGCTTCGGTTACCGGTTTGGGGGTGCCTAAGATTAAGCTTAAAGAAAAGTTGGTATTATACTACCTTTCAGCAACATTCGTGATCATGTTCTTTGTTGGTTTTGCTGTTCTTAATGCAATCAAAAGCCTGAGCATCAATACGATCGAACAGCAGTTAATCGGCCAAAGCGACCTGGCTGAGTTGTACATCTCTCAGATTCACACTCTCCAAAATGAAGGCTCCGGCGAACTGAGCGAAGAAACGGCTCAATATGTAATCGGAAAGCTGGGCCTTGTTTTCGGGAATATCCGGCTCTATGATAACAATTTGCGTCTTTTGGCCACTTCTAAAGATACCGAAATCGGCATCACTGATGCGGAAAACACCGAAATACTGAGCGCTGCGGCTAAAGGAGACTATGCTTATCTGGTGAGAAACAGCACTGCCTACTTCGCCTCACCGATCACCTTTGAAGGCAATACGATCTGTATTCTGGAGTTCATATACCCAATGAGCCTTCTCGAAAGCCTGATTTCGGGAGTTGCAAATATTCTGTTCATCGGTGCTTTCATATTTGCAGTCCTCATGACCCTGATCAGCATCTATATCGCCTCCAAACTGACAAAACCGATCAATAAGCTGGCTGCAGCCGCCAATAACTACGCCAACAGGATTTTCACACCGGTTGAAATAAAGGGTTCTGATGAAATATCCCTGCTTTCCCGCAGCTTCAATGCAATGGGTATCCAACTCCAGGATTACATCCAAAGGCAAAAGCAATTCGTATCCAATGTGTCCCATGAGCTCAGAACCCCACTTACTGCCATCAAGGGCTATTCGGAGTTGCTAGCTGATGAAATCGGGGACAGGCCAGATCTGAAGAAGGCCGTCTTTCACCTTAAAAATGAGTCGGACCGGCTAGCCAAGCTTGTGGAGGAGGTATTGACCCTATCCAGATTAGAAAAAGGCCGGGAGGAATTTCATCTTGACAGGCTTAATCTTTCAGACCTTATTAAGGATACAACCGAAAAAATGCTGCTCCGGGCACAAAAATATGAGATAAAAATAGTTTCAGATATAAAACCTGAGGTTTATGTGAGAGGAGATAAAGAAAAGCTGGTTCAGGTAATTGTGAACCTGCTGGATAATGCATTCAAATATTCACCCCCAGGATCTACTGTCAGGGTGAGCTTATACAAAGAAAAGGATGAAGCAATCCTTACGGTAGCTGACCAGGGAATCGGCATCCCTGAGGAGGACAGGTTAAAAGTGTTCGACCGTTTTTATCGGGCTGAAAATGCCCACAGTATTTCCGGAACAGGCTTAGGCCTTTCTATTGTAAAGCATATTGTCGATGCTCACAGCGGTTCAATCGAGCTTACAGAGGGAGTTGAAGGCGGTACGGCCGCAATAGTGAGGCTTCCTGCAGAAGACTGATTGTTACAACATTGAAACAAGTTCGATGTAAGTATGAAACACGATACTGCTATGCTATACATGACAAGGCACAATTCAAAAGGAGGAGTCTTCATGAAAAGAAAGTCTATTGTTATTATGCTTTTACTTTTTGCATTGATATTTACATCGACAGCCTGCACAGCCTCGCAGCTGAATACAGGAAAAGTCAAGACTATTGAAAAACAGGATTCCAAAGTGGCAACCGATCAGGATGAAGATAAGGTCGAAGACAAGAATACAGACAAAGACAAAAACACAGATAAAGCCCAGAACACAGATAAAGTCACTCAGAAAAGCGATCTCGATGACAAAGGGGAGGTTCTCCAGGCAGACACCGAGGAGTATATCAAAAGCATAATCGAAAAGAGAGCCACCAATGTTCTGACCGCAATAAAGAACTATGACATGGAGAAGCTTGCCGCTGCAGTCCATCCTGATAAGGGAGTTCGCTTCTCACCATACGCATATGTTGATGTTGACAAAGATCTTGTATTCACTGCAGAGGAAGTGAAAAAGCTGGCTACCGACTCCAAGTCATATTTTTGGGGGTACTACGACGGTTCGGGTGAGCCTATCACACTCAAATTCTCGGATTATCACAAGAAGTTCATCTATGATGCAGACTTTGTAAATGCTGAGCAAGTAGGCTACAACAAAACCCTGGGTCATGGGAATACACTGAACAACAGCTTCGAGGTTTACAAAAATTCGATCATCGTCGAATATCACTTTTCCGGCATTGATCCCAAGTACGAAGGTATGGACTGGAGAAGCCTCAGGCTTGTATTTGAAAAGAATAATGATATCTGGTACCTTGTTGGCATCATTCATGATCAGTGGACAATTTAATCCCGGGTGTGACATGGGGTGTGACATGGGGACGGGGTTATTGTCACATCAGGTAACACACCATAGGTCAAAGTGAGTCAAGGGTGAGTCTAGAAGACGGTGACTACGACTCTTGAGGCAAGACCTGTCCCCCTGATCGCGGCGATCGTGCGGGGGTCCCGGTGATCGGGCCCGATCAGTCAACCTGTCCCTGGTGATCGGTCGGTGATCGGTCCCTGTCCCCTGTCCCTACACGCGTATACGTCTGGGCTGCCTTTTCCAATCGCTAATCTCGATTGTCCAATATTTTGCCCATTCCTTCGTTTCCTCAAATTCCGGATGACTGGGATTCATCATGATTTCACGGAAGTTAATAAATCCTCCTACACCGCCCACATCCTCAGGTGGTGTTTGACCTCTTGCCTCCAGTAAATAAGGTGACTCCTCGTCATGGTCATCAATTACACGTATCAGCTGGATTTGATGTTCCCAATTGTCCCCCATATCATAGGTATAGATCATATGCTTGTACTTGGGGAAAAACTCTGATAAAGTATGCCCTTTCATTAAAATTGCCTCTTTATCATACTCCAGGTTCTCCTCATATGGAACAATTCTGGCGATGCACTTGTTACCGTCGAAGATAGTAAAATCATAAAGGTGGTAGTCCCGCCAGTCAAATACCAACTGCAGCACTTTGTGTAAACGTGCAAATTCCATATTCGCAGGGACAATAATTCTCCGCATTGCTTTATAAACTTCCAAATCAAGTGTAACCAGTAATTCAAAGGCACGATATTTGTAGGCTTGCATTCCGGTAAGTTCAGAAAGTGCACTAACCATTGCCTCGTAAGGGATATATCCCTTGTTGCCACCAGAATAGTTGACAGGCCAGTAATTTGCGGGAGCCCCAACCGTATCACTAAACATTTTTGCAATGCCGTTGTATTCTCTTCCAACATGAAATGCGCAATCAAGTCCCGCTTTTGTTACCCACGCCGCTGCCTGTCTGCTGCGATTTCGAGTAAACCTCACTTCGCCCGCCAGGCGCATATATTCCTCTACAAGTGCAGGATTTAGATTCATATATAACAGTGTGTTCGCAATAGCTGTTCTCATCATTTCCGCTACATTTTTCAGATCTTTCCGCTTGACTTGGTAAATTGCAACGGTAAATCGTGTAGCATTGTTCACCAATAAGATCATATCCTCTGTTCGATTATCCCACACCCTTGTCCAGTTTGCTGTCCAACAGAACAGTGGATTCTCATCCTCAAGCGCAGATGCACAATTTGCTCCCATAGCATCTGCTAGCTTTTTAGTCAGTGCAATTTGCATTTTCTCACTTCCTTTTAGCCCCCCGGGCTCTGCTTTTTCAGCATTTTTTTATGAAAATTCATACTGTTTCCACATGACACATATAACTTCCTCCGGGATTTTGATCCATATCTTTTTTCTCATAAGTAGCTTTATCAATCGTTATCTCTAAACGTATATCAACCAACCTATTACGTTTCTGCTCAATAGCATGAATTTCATTTTCTACTTTAACCAACTGTTTTTGAAAATCATTTTTGCTAACGACTCTTTCCATGCACAAAAAAGCATATTTATTGACATAACTAAAGCTGAAATACCCAACCATTTAGATGCTATCGGGAATACTGACGAAAGAAACAAATACTTCTGGTTAATACACCATATAAGTACAATTATTATGATAATTGCCACGATTGTCTGCGCAATTGTAAGCAGCTTAGAGCGCTTCTCTTTTAGTATTTCTTTACACCTTCTTTTCATAATCCATGTCGTTATATTCAGGGTTTGAAGGATAACTGCTGACCAGATCAGGGAAATGACAGCCCACAGCCAATATTTGCCCCAAATGATCCGGCCCATTCCGATGGATTCAAACCCTCGCCACCGTGCCCAATCCCTCAGAAGATAGGATATAAATGGCCAGCTTCTCTGGCTGTTGGTCAGAATCACTATGGCATCGCCGGTTTCTGGAATGGCGTGGAAATGCGTCATAATGCCTGTGCCCTGTCCGCCGTGCGAAATTGCCCGTTCACCGTTCGGCAGTGTTTCGATGTAGTGACCTAAGCCATAAGCGTCAAACACCAGGCTATAAATGCCGATTTCTTTACTTGCCGGAGTATACAGAGCTTCTATGGTATTTGGGCTAAGTATCTGTTTGTCATGGGGTGCATCCTTCATCCCGGCGATGGTAAAAATAGCGATATCCTCTGCCGTTGCAAAGAGACCACCCGATGCCTTCTCCGGATACACATAAGCGGGAACAGGTTTCCCTCTCAAATCATATCCTACCGGAACTGCGGCATCAAACCTTTCATCCCAGATAAAGGTTGAACGATTCATTCCCAGAGGGATCAGAATCTCTCTCCTCATATAGTCACCGAATGCCTGCCCTGTTACTTCTTCAATAAGCAGTTCTAACATGTTATAGCCAGTATTAGAATAAGAAAAGGCACTGCCTGGTTCTCTGACAAGCATGGCTTCCTTTGTGAGCTTCTCTCTAAGGGAGGGCATTTCTTCATGGGGAGAATAAATGGTAAATACATCCCCCAAAGGGAGCCCCCCGGTGTGGCTTAATAGTTGCCGTACCGTTACCCGTTTAGCTGAAAACTCGGACTCAGGGAAATGCCAACTCTTAAAATATTGCAAAATGGGGGCATCCAGTTCAATTTTTCCCTGCTCCACCAGCTTCATTATGCCCCAGGCGGTAATAGATTTTGAAATAGACTGCACCCGCATGGGTGTATCCTTTGTCAGTTTTCTCCCGGTTTGTACATCGGCAAGGCCATACGCTTCGGACCAAACAAGCTTACCTTCTTTGACAAGGGCAATGCTACTCCCTGGAATATCATAAAATTCCATGAAGGCAGGAACTTGTCTATCAAGATGCATGGTATATTCGTCAATCGGGATAAGCGGTTGCACTTTTTTCTTAATTGGATTAAGCCCTGAAATGGCAAACGTCGTGAAAAAAGAAATAATCAATATAATGGGTATCCATATCCGTTTATTACCATATATTGCGTGAGTTGTGTCACTCATCATTTTTTAACATCCTCTATACTTTCTACGGTGATCCAGTCATCCATATTATTTTATCGCACATAAGAAAATGGCTCGATTTCATGTATGGCAGACCGGATACACAAGCCGGGTGACGCTCCTGCAGGCAAAGGATCAAACCACATCCGCCACACTCCATACGATGCAATGGTACATATAACAAAAACGTAAAAAAAATCTTTAGATGCTTTGTCCATTTCTTTTTCATACTCAGTCTTTTCCCTCTGCGCCGAATCTCTTACCAAAAAGCATTAGCGCAATAAAACCGATCAGTAAACCTGCAGCCGCACCACCGATTATACCGATTACTAAATGGAAGTTGTACAATGTTGAAGCCAGCATCCCCACTCCAGAGCCGAATACAACACCTAGCCCGGGTAATAGCGTTTTTACAGACTTATTATTTGACATATTCTCACCCCTAACCTATTTAAGCTTTTCATTTTTCACAATGACATTCTGTTCACTTTTGCTTTTTCATTTGGGACACCAGAAATGGCTATTTCGATAAAGTTGTTATCTATCTGTCCCTGAAAGACACCTGTATCAGTTTTATATGTATCATCTGGTGTGCTTTTAGACACCTCCCCTAATATAAATTATCAGTACTTCGTCTGAGATATCCATTAGGAATTATTGTTATCGCGCGGGGGGACAGTCCCGGTGATCGGGCCCGATCAGTCAACCTGTCCCCCTGATCGCGCTGTCCCCCTGATCGCGTGTTATGTTTTTTTGCCACCACTACGAACTGCCCGTTCTCCGTGTGATAGGAACAAGTGACCAGAGTCAAAAGTTCGTCTCCGTAAGATGCGGTCACTCCGGTATCATATAAGGCAAGCGCCTTAATGTTGGCAATATACTCATCAAAAACCGCTGGATTATCAACGCTCAAGAAGTTGTAATGTTTGAACACCTTGTCGCTGTTACGATAGATTTTACTCTTAAACACCGCTATAATTTCATATTTCTGCTGTTCATGCAGGGTGTCAAATTGGATGAAGGGATGCTCCGTGAAAAACTCCTTATCCTCATACTTTAGTAGATCTGCAAACATTCTGCCGTTTCTCATATTATGGCCATAAATAATGGTATTGGTGCCAAATGGGTAAACAGTACATCTTTTATCGACATAGGGTACTCCGCTTTTGGAGGTCTTCTTGTCAAAGCTGTGGGATAGGTAAAAATCATCTCCTGTATGCATGACAGGATAGTCAATCCTAGTGCCGTCGATTCTGATCCAACCCACCATATCCCTGTTCCGCTCGTACAACTCCTGCAATGCTGATGACTTTTCTACGGATTGTACAGACACTGACAGTTCCCTCAGCGCTTTGTCTTCCTGGGCAAGCTGCACATAATGCAGCACAATCATTGTGGCCGAGAAAATAAATGCAAAAGAAAAGAAAACAATCAAGATCAAACTTATTTTATGACTTCCGAAACTGCGTAGTTTTTTACGCCACAATTTTGCTCTGCCCATTTTAACTCTATACATTTGTCGCTTAAATCCTCCTAAAAAAGCTGCGGGAAACTGTTGCTTTCCGGTTTGCTCTATTATAACGCTTTTCCTTAGCGGTTCGAAGAGGCTTTTTTCGGGTCGCGCGGCGCGTGGCGCGGCGTCGCGCGGTGGGACAACCTGTCCCCCTGATCGGTTTTCGCGCGGCGGTACTGTCCCGCTGATCGGGCCCGATCGGTCAACCTGTCCCCCTGATCGCGCGGTGATCGGTCACAAAAAAAGGAGCTGTAATTGCTACAAGTTTACTTTCCATGATAGTTGTCCAGCCTTCGGATTTGTCCTATTCTCCTATTGTCCTAACAGAGATGTAATAAAGTTCTCCGCTAGGAGCCCTGTCTACCATCATAATGTTTGGAAAAAGAGGATAAAGCGAAGCACTCGTCTTGGAAGGAGACAATTAGATTGATGAGACATGGAATGGGTCCCCCTGTTCGCGGGGACTGCCCGGTATCGGTCTTGCTTCCTTATTATTTAAAGAAGGCTAACACAAGGAATTAACCACTTAAGTATCAAATATACCAGTTATACCAGATAAAGAAAGACCACCGCTTTGCATACCTGTCCCCCTGTACTAGATTATTAATTTATAAAAAGGAGCTTTAAAATGAACTCCGTTGAAGAAAAGCTTAACACATTAATTGCCGCTTACAACAAATCGGTCAAAGGCATTGACAATGCGGCAACTATGAGTAAAGACCGTGCATACGGCGGAATTATTCGTGCCGGAAAAGGTAAACTTGTAGAAAGCCTGGCTTCTCGTCTCGTACAGATTGCATGGGTTGATGTATTGCATCAGAGCCCTTCGAGAATGGAAATCAACAAAAAGAAAATCCCGATTTACATCAAAGATGATTACATAGCAAGAATATCCGACCCAAAAGTAAAGGATTATGTTATCTCACACAGAGATAAGCTCGTTTACAAGTTCAGTACAGACGCGCAGGTTTTTATTGATCAGAGGCTTGTTCTTCCTATTGAGTGCAAAGCATATACAGAAAACGCTATTAAAGAGAATCCTGTTTGATGCGGCATTGATGAAGGAAGCAATGGGCGTAAATACGTATTATATAGTTCAACTTGAAAGCCAGCTTGGCGGAGATTACAGTGAACTGAACGACGTCACCTATGGCAGCCCGACTACACATGTATTACTGTCACACGTTGACGTTGAATTGAAAATTATCACACTGCTTAAAGGCGAAAGAATGGTTGACAGGCCCATCCATAAGCCTGAATTTTTTAAAGAGCTAAAAATGAGTGAGCTGGAGAAAGCAGTTGAGCTTTTTGCAAATGATCTTAAAAAATATGCGAGGGGGTGATTCATATGTTCGATATAAAAGTCTCACAAGAACAGCTTGATTATGCTAATGAAATGGTTAATAAATATAATTTTGGGCAGCGAGGATACGGAGATGGAACCAAGCGCGAACAGTTAACAGGAATAATCGGGCAAACCGTTTTTGCTGATTTAATTGGACAAGAGCGTCCTGTTGGTTCAACCGGTTTTGATGGCGGCAAAGATTTTTTTATAAACGGGAGAAGGGTCGACATAAAAACAATGACAAGAAAGGTTCCGGTCAAGGACTTTTATGTACATAATTTTGTTGGGTATCAAAAAAAATATGATGTAGACTATTACGTTTTTGCTTCGTATAACACAACCAACAGAGTTTTAACTATCTGTGGGTATATTAGCAAAGAAGAATTTTTTGAAAAAGCAGATTTTTTTCCCAAAGGGTCTTTGCGTAAAAGGTCAGATGGGACGTCATTTCATACATTTGCACCATTGTACGAAATCAAACAGACTGATTTGCTGGTTGCAAATGACCTAGATAGCTTGTTAAATGGCATAGTATATCGAGTAGGGTAGCGCCGCAGTAGCTTTCTGCGGCGTTATCCCTCTCACAGAACCGTACGTACGGGTCTCGTATACGGCTCCTGGCAAATCTTATCTCTCATAATAGAGAGGCAGAAGTCCCGTCTTATAAGAACTCAAGTCAATTAGTCCAAGTTCATCAAGCCAACTGTTTGGCAGTGCCATATTGATTAGTGGACTGGTGGATATTATCTTTAGTACCGATGTAATTTCTACGTAAAAACATAATTTGTTATATTCCCCATTATTATACAATTAAATTATATTTATCTATATTAATTTACTTTCTTGTTTTTTTAAATTGATATTCAGTTTAATCCCACATTTTACTAGATAAACAGTAGACTTCTTCATATATATTTTTTTAACTGAAATGACCACCAGTAAAACCAGTGGTCTTTAAGGTACAGATAGAATAGCCAATTGAAATTCATTAAATTTCTCTCGCAAAAAACCCATAAAAAAATCCAAATTTAGAACAGCTTCAATAGATATATGGATTCCCGGATATTCTGATTTATCTCGAATATTTACTTTCAAATCCTTTCAGGGTCATTTTCACTCCTTAATCTACAGGACAGGCCAATATTACTTCATCGCCTTCGGTCCCCTGTCCCAGCTATAGAGCTTTCACTTGAGTTTTTTTAACTTCGTATCCTAGTGCAGTTATGGCGTCTGTGATTTTTTCTATAGATATCTTTTGATCATCAAAGTTTAACTTAACTTTACTTGAGTTGAACAATACATTTACGCTTTCTTTATCTACACCGTCTAAAGATTTTACTGCGCTATCAATTTTTTGCATACATGATGGACAAGTTAAGGTTTCTAATGTGATAGTTGCTTTTTGCATTATTCATCTCTCCTTTAATCTTTTATTTTATTATACACAAGCACTATATATTGAAATTGATTACGCCGAAACAATTTTTTTCAATAATCATCTTAATTTATAACCAAGGAGTCTCATGCCGTTTAAGATTACGACTAAGATGCTCGCTTCGTGTGCTAACATACCGATGGACATGTTCATCCATTCACTCAAAAATAAGCTGGCAAGGAGCACCACTACAACTCCCACTGCGATAACGATATTTTGAAGCATATTATTGGCTGTTGCTTTTGTTAAGCCCAATGCATGGGGTAAGCGGCTGATGTCTGAGTTCATCAAGACCACATCTGAAGTTTCGATGGCTACGTCTGTGCCGCCTCCCATAGCTATGCCGATATCCGATAAGGCCAGTGAAGGGCTATCGTTTACTCCATCTCCAACAAAGGCCACAATTTGGCCTTTAGCTTGTAATTTTTCAATATAGGCTGACTTATCTTCCGGTAACATGTGTCCGTGTGCTTCTGTCAATCCAAGTTCACGTGCCACTAAATCAACTGTTCCTTGATTATCCCCTGAAAGAACTATGAGGCTTTTCACACCTAATTTTTTCAGCTTTTGAAGAACTTCTTTTACACCTGGACGGATTTGATCACGAATTCCCATCAGTACTTTTAATTCACCATCAACCGCTGTCAGTACAAGTGAGTTACCTTTTTGCTCAAACCGAGCAATATCTTCACGAACTTTTTCATTTAAATGAACATTTTCCTGTTCCATCAGTGCCACATTGCCAACTGCGACTCTACGGCCCTCTACATTAGCGACAATTCCGCCGCCTTTCACTACATCTGTGTTTTCAACTGTATAGAGTTTTATGTTTCCGATGTGTTCCACAATCGCTTTCGCTAATGGATGGTCTGATTCACTTTCAACACTTGCAAGGTAACCTAAAACTTCATCTTGGTTGTCTGAATAATACTCGATATCAGCCACTTTAGGATTTCCTATTGTTAATGTGCCTGTTTTGTCAAAAACTACTGCATCAACTTTGCTAAAATCGTGAATCACTTCACTGCCTTTTAGTAGGATACCGTTTCGGGCTCCATTACCGATTCCGGCAACACTTGAAACAGGCACTCCGATCACCAATGCCCCCGGGCAGCCCAGAACCAAGATTGTAATCGCCAGTTCAATATCCCGTGAAAACAGCCATACAATAAAAGCAAAGACCAGAACAGCCGGAGTGTAGTATTTTGAGAATCTATCAATGAAACGCTCGGTTTCTGATTTGGAATCTTGCGCTTCTTCAACCAACTCGATAATTTTACCGAAAGTGGTATCCTCTCCCACACGATCAGCAACAATTTGAATTGTTCCATTTTCTAAAATCGTCCCCGCATAGACTTGAGAACCTGCTTTTTTACTTACCGGAACAGATTCACCGGTAATACTCGCTTCATTTATATGGCCTTCCCCTGTTAAGACTGTGCCATCAACAGGCACTTTTGCACCGGTTTTGACAAGTAAAATATCACCTACATCGACTTCATCTACTTCTACTTCTTCAAATTCCCCATCTTCCATTTGCTTCAAAGCGCTTTCCGGTGCCATTTCAGTCAACTCTTTAATCGCAGAGCGTGTTTGGTTCAGTGTACGCTGTTCCAGGTAAGCTCCGAATAAGAATAAGAAGGAAACAATCGCTGATTCTTCATAGTTGCTGAGTAATAAGGCCCCGGTAACTGCGATGGTAACTAAAACATCGATACTGACTACCTTAACTCTTAATGCTTGATATGCTTGGATCGCTATAGGTGTAATCCCGATTATAGAGGCAATAATCAAGGCCCAATTGAATACAGCTACATTTTTGAAACCAAATTTACTAATAAACGCAATTACAATTAAAACTCCACCGATTAATGCTATTTGGTTTTTCTTGCTTAGTATGAATCTCTGCATCGTTTTACACTTTCTTATTTACTAGTTATTTTTGTAATCATTTCTGCTTAAGCTTGATATGCTTTATCAAGTTCAGCTAACATTTTGTAAACTGCTTCATAACTTTCGCATACACCTGCTGGAACTGTATAGTTATTTGTGACTTCACGTAACTTGGCAAACTCTTCGTTTAACTCAGGCTTTTCTGACCCCGCTTCTTTGGTTTTCTTATTGATTGCTTCAAATAATTTATGAACTTCATGAAATTCCGGATGCTTATCTCCATGAACTCGTGCCACAATCGGTACATATTGTTCTAGTGTTTTAAAATGGCGTGCCTTTACTTCATTAAATGTTTTTGACATGTCTTCCCCTTCTTTCTTAATTATTATTTATGTAGATTCCCGCGGCTCCTTCGGCAGCTTTGCATCTATAATTTTTTGCAATAGATGAAATTATTATAGCATTAAAACAACAAATGTGACATGAGTCAAGGTGAGCCAAGGGGACGGAGGATTTGACTCACGGGGCAAGACCTGTCCCCCTGATTGGTCCGGATCGCGCGGCGGGACAGTCCCGGTGATCGGACCTATCACTCAACCTGTCCCCTTGATCGCGCGGGGGGACTGTCCCGCTGATCGGTCCGATCGGTCAACCTGTCCCTGTAATCGGCGGTGATCGGTCTGTCCCCCTGATCGCTTATAACTTAGCTATTGCTTTACCAAACTCTACTGCTTCCTTTTGTGCATCAACATCAGGATTCCATCGGTTTCTAAATCCCTCTAAAGGAACTTCAAAACCTGCGTTTGCCATTAATTCATTTATTATTTTTACGGATTCTCCGCTCCAGCCATAGCATCCAAATGCCGCTGCTTTTTTAGCTTTGAATTTAAGCTGTTTCATTAGATGAATAAACCCTGCTACCGAATGCAATATGTTGTTTCCCATTGTCGGTGAGCCAATAACGACAGTTTTGGATTTAAAAACCTCGGTAATCAGATCATTCTCATCACTCTTGGCAAGATTGTGCACTTTTACTACCACATCTTGGTCGGCCAGTCTGATTCCTTCCGCTATCTTTTCTGCTAGCATTTTTGTTCCGTTCCACATAGTATCATAGATAATGGTAATCTGGTTTTCCTGATAGTCGTTTGCCCATTGGGCGTATTTTTCAACAATCTGCATCGGGTTCTCCCGCCAAATGACTCCATGGCTTGTGGCGATCATATCTATCGGGAGGTTGAGTGCTGTGATCTCACCCAGCTTTTTTCTTAACACCGGGTTGAAAGGGTTCAATATGTTTGCAAAATACTTCATAGACTCGTTGAATAGATCACACTGGTCCACCAGATCGTTAAAAAGGCTTTCGGTGGCTAAATGTTGCCCGAATGCGTCGTTACTGAAAAGTATGTTATCTTGAGTCATATATGTGGCCATACTGTCCGGCCAATGCAGCATGGCCATTTCAACAAAAATAAGCTCTTTACCATTACCGATGTCAAGTTTATCTCCGGTCTTAACGACTTGGAAATTCCAATCCTGATGATACTGCCCTTTCAAGGACTTTACCGCATTTGCCGTACAATAAATCGGCTTATCGTGAATATGCTTCATCAGAGCAGGAAGAGCGCCGCTGTGGTCCACTTCTCCGTGATTAGCAATGATATAATCAATTTTATTTAAATCGATTTCCTTGGCCAGATTATCAACGAATTCCTCTGCAAAGGGAGCCCAAACCGTGTCGATCAAGACCGTTTTTTCTTCTTGGATCAAATAGGAATTATAAGTTGATCCTTTGTGTGTAGAGTATTCATTGCCATGGAATTTTCGAAGCTCCCAATCGACCTTCCCAACCCAGTATACATTGTTCTTTACTTGCTTTTTCACTAATGATCACTCCTTTTTTAGAAGCAGGTGCCTTAATGAGTCAAAATGAGTCAATGAGTCAAGGGAACGGTGACTTTGACTCACGGGGCAAGACCCCCAACCCCTTGTCATCGGAGCCTAGCACCGGCGTGGCTAACCCCCAGGAAGCAGAAAGGAAGCAAAAAGAACGTCCCCGTGCTTCCGTGCTTCCCCGAGCCCGATCATCCAACCTGTCCTGGTGATCGGTCACCGGAAACAAACAAGGGGGACAAGAGCTTGTCCCCCTCTGCAACCTATTTTACCTCTGCTTTCCATAAACCATGGAGATTGCAATAGGCATATACTTCTGCATTTTCCTTATCGCAAAATACGGTTTTTGGTTCGTCACCCGGTTTTAGTGAGACTATTCTAATCCCATCGTCGCTTACTAAAGCAATCCATTCTATATAATGCTTTTCTGTCATAGGATGGATACTTGATCCGACCTGAACGGCTATCTTCCCGTTTTCCTTTGTTGGTACAGGCAAATGCTTTTCAGTGGAGGCTTCTGTAGTATTGGCTATCATTTCTGTCATCGGTTCACCGCAGCAAACAAGCTCGCCGCCTCCATTTTTGATCAAAACTACTTGGTTCCCGCAAATCTCGCATGTGTAAAAAGCTACAGTCCCTTTCATCTTAAATAACCCCCCTTTTTCATACTTTCCTTTTTTTCTTACTCAGCTTAATTGTTTGTTTCCGACATTCCTTTTTCAGCAGGTCACATATCTCTTAAAGCAGCATGAAACTTCCGGAGATCAATATTTAATAAATCTATCCCCCTTGGCACCACAGATACTACATCTTTCCGGAACAGCTTTTTCAATATTCCCGCATACTGGGCAGAGATAATAGAATACTTCTTCTGTCTCGTCAAGGTTCTCCAAGGCTTCCTGATAAAGCCTGGCATGAACCTCTTCCGCTTTCATTGCAAAAGTGAAGATCCTGACAGCAGCTTTGTTACCCTCGGCCTCAGCTTCCTTTATAAATGGGGGATACATCTCCTTATATTCATAGGTTTCGCCTGCAACAGCATCTTTCAGGTTATCAGCAGTTGTGCTAATTTTCCCTGCGACCTCAAATTCTTTTAAGGCATGTATAGTTTCAGCATCAGCTGCTGCCCTGAACAATTTAGCAGCATTAAGCTTTCCTTCTTGTTCAGCTTTCTTAGCATAGGCCATATACTTTTTGTTAGCTTGAGATTCTCCGGCAAACGCCTCCATCAGGTTATCAAGGGTTTTGTTTTCACTCATTGGTTTTTCCTCCTTCACTTGAATTCATTTTTATTAGAAAGGCACTCTGGACAGAGGCCTTTAAAATAAACATTTTTATCATTGATCTTAAATTTGCTCAAATCCTCGGGGATCAAAGAATCTATATCAATGGGAAAATCAAATATTGTCCCACAGCATTCACATTTAAAATGTCCGTGGTCTTCAGTATCAATATCGTACCTGGTTTCTTTATCTTCGATTATAATTACCTTAACTAAACCTGCTTCTGCTAAAATTCGTAAGGTGTTATAAACCGTTGTTTTTGATAGGGTAGGTATATCCTTTTGAAGTTCGGTAAAGATTTGCTCTACAGTTGGATGGCAGCGATTTTGGGTAAGATACTCTAAAACCTTCAACCTTTGGTATGATAGACTAATATTTTTTGTCTTTAACTTTTTCTTTAAGTATTCAAATGTAAGATCCATTGACTCACCACCTTTCAACAGTAACGATTTTAGTTATGTAATTTATACAGAGTTGTAATCGTTACAATGCTATTATATTCCTTTCGAACATAAAAGTCAATAGCTTGTGACATGGGGACGGGGTTACTGTCACGTTGGGATGTGACATGTGTGACACTGCCCCCGTCCCCGTGTCACTCCCCGTGTCACTCCCTTGTCACTGTTTCCAGACTATAACTTTGTTGCGGCCTTCTTCTTTTGCCTTGTATAAAGCTCTATCTGCAATGTCAATTAGCTCATCAGGCTCCATCGTGTGATCAGGAACAACAGATGCTACACCTAGGCTGACTGTTAAATCGCTTTCTATTTTAACGTTTTCTATTCCCAGCTCTTCCACTCTTCTTCTAATTTCCTCGGCAACAACTGCCGCTCCCTCAGCAGCAGTATTTGTAAGCATTACCACAAATTCTTCACCTCCGTAACGTGCTGCCAGATCACCTGGTCTTTTTATAACACCTTTTATCACCTCTGCGATTTTTATCAATGCTTTGTCACCTGCCAGATGGCCATATGTATCATTGAAGATCTTGAAGTGATCAATATCTATCATGATCAAAGCCAATGGCATCCCCTCTCGCCGGCTTAACTTCCAAGCTCTGTCATAGACAAGATCGAAAGCCCGGCGATTTTCAATTGAGGTTAGGCCGTCTATTATTGAAATCTGTTCAAGCTTAACATTAGCTGCCTTTAACATTTCATTTGCATGATGGAGTTCCTTCGTTCTTTCTTTCACACTAGCCTCAAGCTGTTCATTTAATTTTCGATATTTTCTAACAAAATAAATTGCGATCAATGCTACCACTAATAGGAAAATACTGACAGAGCGCAGGAAAATATTTTGAAAATAATCTCTCGTTAGGCATATCACTCCTTTGCCTTGCCACTGTTCCATGATTCTATCGATAGTTCCATCCTTTATAATTTCTTCTAGACCGGAATTAATCATAGCCAGCGTTTTGTCATCATCTTTTCTAACGGCAATTCTGGAGTACTGAGTCTCAATAGGTTCCTCCACAACCGCGATACCGGATATCCTGCTTTGAGCGAGTTCGTATTCACCGATCCACCGGTCCACAACAATCGCATCTAAATCCCCAGCCCTTAAGTCTCTGAAGGCAGTTTCCCAATCATCGATCTTTTCAAGTTCTATTTCTTCATACCCTTGAAGCAAGCTGAGCGGATAGCCGCCGGCCTCTACTCCGACACGCTTGTGTTTTAAATCATCAATACTCCTGATGGTCGTATTGCCGCCTTTAATGAAAATTGAAAAATCGGATTTTAGCAGAGGACTTGAAAAATCATAAAGTTTATTTCTTTCCGGACTTGGATTGATTTGAAGAAGCCCATCAGCATAACCATTAAGCACCATTATCTGTGCTTGCTCCCAATTCATGGCGTTAACTTTAATATCGCAACCGATCTTTTCTCCGATAGCCTTTGCGATATCAACTGCCACACCTTTAGCTGTTCCGTTGTCATCGTATACGATGGGAGCTAAATTTTCATTTCCGAGTAAAACCAGAGTGTCACGACTGTCATCATTATTAGCAAATCCGCTGATAGGGAGAAATAAATTTAACAAAATAAAAACAGCAGTAAAAATACATATAATACAAGCCTTATTCTGTTTATAGCTCCTCATCGCTACACACATCCCTACATATGTACTTTAGTTATCAGGCTTATCAAAGCTGCCACTGTCGGTTAAGTATCCAGGCTATCATACCTGCTTTCTCTTTCATCGATTGTAATTACCTTAACTAAACCCGCTTCCGCTAAGATTCGCAAGGTGTTATAAACTGTTGTTTTTGATAGGGTAGGTATCTCCTTTTGAAGTTCGGTAAAGATTTGCTCTACAGTTGGATGGCAGCGATTTTGGGTAAGATACTCTAAAACCTTTAGCCTTTGGTATGACAGGCTGATATTTTTTTTCTTTAACTCTTGCTTTAAATTTTCAAACGTGGGATCCATTGGCTCACCACCAGTAAATATTTCTATATTGGATATTCTACAGGGTTGTAATCATTACAATGTTATTATATTCCTTTCATATATAAAAGTCAAGAATGTGACAGGGGGACGGGGTTACTGTCACACTATTAAAAGAGACATCCTATCACTCAGGTCGCCTTTCGGGCAGCATAGGCTTTATGAATCCCTTTAAAGTGATACATTTGATCATCGGCCTTTTTAAGAGTTTTATAGAAATCTCGCTTCTCTCCTCCTTTAAAATTGCTATAGCCATAAGAGACTGTCGGTAACTGGATACCTTTCTCACGCATTTTTGCAAGACTATTTGTCATAGTCCTTAGCTGATATTCAATCTTTTCTTTATCTGTTTCATTGCCGATAATAAAAAATTCATCCCCGCCAAAACGATAGCAGGTGTAATGTTTATTAAACGATTTACGAATAATATCTGCCACTGCTTTAATAACAGCATCTCCGTGATCATGCCCATATGTATCATTTACACTTTTTTCCTTTTACCGCTTTGCATACCCGTAAAGACCCATAGTATATAGGAATAATGTCCAACTTCCCTTCCCCTCTCCTTCACACATCTAATACGCATAACATAACATAATACCAAATATCTCCAGACAAAAAGGGGTTGGTAAATATGGAGCAGTCTAAACCGATGCAGAGTTATGTTCCAGCAGGCAGGCACAGGCTTCCCCCTCTCCCCTATCCATATAATGCTTTAGAGCCTGTGATCAGTGAAAGGACCCTGCGCATTCACCATGACCGGCACCATCTTTCCTATGTGGAAGGGTTGAATAATGCAGAGCTCAAACTGGTTGAGGCGCGGCGCATGGGGGACTTCAGCCTGGTGAAGCACTGGGAGAGGGAGATCGCCTTTAACGGATCAGGGCACATCCTGCACAGCATCTACTGGACAGTGATGGCTCCACCAGCAGGAAGAGAACCAGGGTATTATACTATGACCGAAATTGAAAAATATTTTGGGAGCTTTACATCCTTTAAAGAACAATTTACTGAAGCATCGATCCAGGTGGAAGCCTCAGGATGGGGAGTGCTCTGCTGGGTGCCGTCCTGGGGAAGAATGGAGATTCTGACCGCAGAAAAGCACCAGAACCTCACCCAGTGGGGTGCAATTCCGGTGCTTGTTGTGGATGTATGGGAACACGCCTATTATTTAGACTATCAAAACAGGCGTGCTGATTATGTAAGAGCCTGGTGGCGTCTTGTCAACTGGGCTGAAGTGGAACGGCGCCTGCGCCTGGCCATGCGCGCCAGGGTGCCGCTGACAACATCATCTTATGAGTAATAGCACCAGAAATGCATTATGACATGCATTTTCACCTCGACAAAAAACACGTTCAATTGCATAATTAAACCGGTATATTAAATAAACTTCGGAAAGAGCTCATGCATTATATATGCATAACTGCTTTATTCTTTGCATCATAATTTACTGCATCGCGCATTTTATTTCATATATAATGCATTACATTTATCATTATTGCACTTTTTCCTAACTTCGGCACAATACCGTTCTTCTCTTTTATTGGCAGGTCTAATTCACCTGCTGCTTCTTTATTGAGGGCTTTCCACTCAGTGAGTCAAAGTACCTGTCCCCTTGACTCACCTGTCCCCTTGACTCACGGTGATCGCGCGGTGAACACGCGGCCCGATCACCCAACCTGTCCCGGTGATCGGTCCTCCTGATCGAGCGGGCAGTTTAATTTAGGCCAGCGACAGCATATTATCTTTTTTGTATTCACCGGGGCTTAAACCGGTTTTTTTCTTGAATATTTTGCAAAAATAGCTACGGTCCGTGAAACCGGTCTGATTGGCAATCAACTCGATGTTCTGATCGGTTTCTACGAGCAGCCGCTTCGCCTGCTCTATCCTCACATCATGGATATAGTCTGTGATAGAATAGCCCATCCTCTTCTTAAAAAGCTGACCCAGATATGCAGGGTTCATATGGCATACTCCGGCAATTTCTTGAACAGAGAGGGTTTTTGAACTGTAGTTGTTTTTAATATAATCGGTCACAGTGCTGACAATACTCTTTTCACCGCTGTTATTTTTTTTAGCGATCACATCAATAAAAGTGTTCCCCACAGACAGCAGCCACAAGACCGCTTTATCTACTGTGTCTGCATCATCTATCTCTTTCAGTTTCAGATCGCTCAGATGGATTACTTCCCCGAATTTTACCCCATATTCTGTGGACATGCGGGTGAATAAGCTGAGAAACTCCAAGCTGCGCCCCTTGATTACCTCCAGCCGCCCTTTGCTCTGGATAAACATTTGGATAACCAACTGCTCCAGCAGTTTTTTTGCCTTTTCAATATTGCAATTTCTGGTCTCTGCAAAGATCCTGCTCCCCAGATTGCTCATATCCTGCTCTGAATCAAACAAATCAATCCTGCTGGCTACATCCTTCTTTTTCTTGTTTTCACCCCATATCCAGGAACCGACCTTCCGCATTTTGCGGTGAAAATCAAAAATATCTGCCCCACTCAGATCCATATAGCTGGTAATAATCAATGCTAGATCTGCTGCTGCCTGGATGTCAACAGTCGACATTAGTCTTGCTTTGTTAAAGGAATCCATCAGCTGCTCGGCATCCAGCCCGTTCCTCTCAGCAAAATTATTGATCCAGCTGCAGTTTAATTCAGTAAGCTGCCACATCCTCACCTGGCCGCACACCAAATTTCCGATATGTTTACCCCTGTAAGATATGGGACAGACCCATGAGATGAGGCCTGCATGACATTTAAAAAAATAGGGTTCCTTCCATTTGATGGCATGGACCCCACCCTGGGCATAAGAACGCCTGCACCTCGCCAGCCCGGCAGAACTGGATTTAACTAGCTGACAGAATTCACAATCACCCTGCTGAGAAGTAAGAATGCACTTCCCTGCCACATCTGTCACAGCAGAATTTATCTTAGTAGCATGAGAAAAAGAATTTAAGATTCTTTGAAAAAGGCTTTTTCCCACCTTTGCATTCATCTGTTCCTGCATCTGTTCTTTCAAGAACTGTTCAAGCACTGCAACCGCCCCCTAGTTCCAGCATAAATTAGTAGACATTATCTCTTGTCCTTGATTTACACCTGTTACATTACCTGATATTACAACTTGCATCATTCTATAGACTCTATTCTCAGTTTAAGATAAAAATATATAGCCCACAAGTGCATTAATTTTCGTGATTGTGTACTATAAACATTTCTATATTTATTATATTTTAAAAAGGACGGCAGTAGGGATCATTTTTTTACTGCTTTCAGCCTATCATTTTCAATAGATAATCTACAGCTTTACCGGTACGGTCCCTACCGGCACTGCAGTGTATGAGTACCGGTTTTGGCAGCTCCTGATAAGCCATCCAGACCTTCTGCAGGGCATCATCTGTCACTATCCCCCCTAAAACAGGGTCCCGCACCATGATATGTGCGGCATGAAAACCACAGGCACGATAATATTCCACCAGCCCCTCAGGGAGGTCTTTGTACAAACACAGGTGTTTATCATCCAACAGACAGATGATAGAAAGGATCCCCATCCCCCTCAGCACCGCAAGCCAGCTGTCAACTTCCTCCTTGGGAGCTTCTTCATAAGGGCCCAGCGCCCTGCCGGGACGGGCTGACCTGGCCAGAACACCGGGAATTACCCATTGAGGCTCAAACACTAATATCTACCCCCTGTGTTTTTCTCCCCACACCGCTTATAGCGCGGGTGGCATTTAGGACAGCGATCAGGGCAACACCCACATCAGCGAAAACCGCCGCCCACATGGTGGCTATGCCAACTGCGCCAAGTGCCAGCACAACAGCTTTAACACCCAAAGAAAAGATGATATTCTGCCACACAATGGATTTTGTTTTATCGGCTACCTGGATCGCATCCACCAGTTGGTAGGGGTTATCGGTCATCAAGACCACATCTGCGGCTTCAATAGCAGCATCAGAGCCGGCTGCACCCATTGCCACCCCCACATCCGCTCTTGCCAGAACCGGTGCATCATTGATGCCGTCCCCAACAAAGACCAGCTTTCCCTTAGACCGGATTTTTCTCTGCAGGCGCTCCACCTGTTCTACCTTATGGTGAGGCAAAAGCTCTGAGTAAACCTTATCAATACCCAGTTCTTTCGCTACTCTTTCACCAACTGTTTTGCTGTCACCGGTAAGCATAAAAATCCTTCTGATACCTTTGGCTTTTAAGGCTTTTATTGCTCTCTTTGAATCTTTTTTTATCTCATCAGAAATAACAATACAGCCTGCATAGCTTTTATTATATGCAACATGCACAACAGTTCCGGGTGCATCTATTTCAGGATAACTTGCGATCTTTTCTTTTCTCATCAGTTTGCTGTTCCCGGCAAGGATCTCCCAGCCGCGGCCGATCACCGGGGCAGCCTGATGAGGCACCGAACTGCTCTCTCCGGAAAAGATATTCTTTCTATTTAGGGTAACCTTGACCCCATGACCGAAGATCTCATCATAAGTATGCACCACATCTTTATCAACTTCTTTCCCATAGGCTTTTAAGATAGATAGAGCTATGGGATGGTTGGAGAACACCTCAGCATGTGCTGCCAGTGCGAGCACCTCATCCCTGCTGAACCCCCCCCCTGGGATAACATCTGTAACCTTAAAAACGCCCCTGGTCAGGGTCCCGGTCTTATCGAACACAACAGTATCCACATTATTTAAAGCCTCCAGATAGTTGCCTCCCTTTACCAGAATACCCCTTCTGGAAGCCCCACCGATACCCCCGAAAAAGCTCAAGGGGATAGATATCACCAGTGCGCAGGGGCAGGATATAACCAGGAATACCAAAGCCCGGTAAACCCATTGGGAAAAGGTTGCCCCCTCAATAAAAAGAGGAGGTATTAAAGCCACAGCCAGTGCCCCGAAAACCACCGCAGGTGTATAATACCTGGCAAACTTAGTGATGAAGTGTTCTGTAGGCGCTTTTTTGCTGCTGGCGTTCTGCACCATATCGAGTATTTTAGCTACAGTGGATTCCCCGAAATTTTTTGTTACCCGAACAGAAAGCAGCCCATTTTGGTTGATGAAACCCCCCAGAATTTCACTTCCCGGCTCTACCTCCCTGGGTAGTGATTCACCTGTAATCGCAGATGTATCAACCATGGACCTCCCTTCGATAACCTCCCCATCCAAAGGCACCTTTTCACCGGGCTTAACAACAATAATATCTCCCAGCTTGACCATTTCCGGGGATACGGTTTTGACCTCATCCCCTACTTTCAAATTGGCATAATCAGGCCTGATATCCATCAGAGCGGAGATTGACCTGCGGGACCGGTTCACCGCCAGATCCTGAAAAAACTCCCCGATCTCAAAAAAGAGCATTACCGCTACCCCTTCTGGATACTCCCTGATAGCAAAGGCACCGATGGTAGCCACACTCATTAAAAAGTTCTCATCAAAAACTTGGCCCCTGAAAATGTTTTTTACCGCTTTCCATAACACTTTACCGCCTGCCAGCAGATAGCTGGTCAAAAACAATACAAACTCGGACCAAAAAGACAGCTCAAATCCCAGGGCAGCTGCAAACAGCACTGCAGCAGCCCCAAGCCTGACCAGTTCCTTTTTGTTAACAACATCATCCTGTGGTGCTGAGCGGCCTTTTGCACCACGGTCTACGACAACCTCTACATCAGGTTCTATTCGCTTGATAACATCAGCTGCCTTTCTTGTGATTTCATCCAGATCCCGCTTATTGTATGCACAGATAATAAGCCTCTTCGTGGCAAAATCAAGAGAGGCAAACTGAACCCCCTTAATCTTTTTTACTTGATCTTCTATTTTAGCTGCACAGCTTGCACAGTTGAGTCCCATCAGCACAAAAGACCTTTGAGCACCTATCATCTCAGCCTGTGGTGCAAGCCTCACTGCGCTTGTGTTGTATCCATAGCCTGGGTCAGCACCCATCTGGCCACCCTCTTTCTACAATAAAATATAATCACTGCCCTATTTATGACTGATGTGTGCCAACCCCTGGTCAAAGATCTGTTTGACATGCTCGTCATCCAGTGAGTAATACACCATTTTCCCTTCTTTTCTGCATTTGACAAGCCTTGCCTGTTTTAATACCCTGAGCTGGTGTGAAACAGCGGATTGAGTCAACCCCAATAGCGCTGTTATATCACATACACACATTTCCGCAGTAAATAAGGCAAAAAGAATTTTCACTCTGGTTGTATCACCGAAAACCTTAAACAACTCTGCCAGATCAAAAAGACACTCATCCCCTGGCATCTTCTTTTTCACTAACTCCACTACATCTTTATGAACAACGTTAAAGCTGCAGCGTTCAATACTGCCCTGCTCATCACCCATTCAATCACCCCTTCCAATAACATATGAGCATGTATTCATATGATTGTATCCAGTATATGCTTTTTTATGAGATCAGTCAATAAAAAATATTTCTGCATAAAAAAAATCCCCTTATGAAAAGGGGCATAAAAGGGAAAAGGTTGGGTATTGTATTGGTTAATGCACTTTAAACATCTTAAGCATTCTATCGGTAACAAGAAAACCGCCCACTAAGTTAATTGTTGCCAGAACAATAGCCACTAAACCCACTAGCTTACTCCCACTCGTCAGCGCATAAGCAGCAGCCACCAGTGCACCTAACACAGTCACACCGGATAGAGCATTCATGCCAGACATAAGCGGAGTATGAAGCAATGAAGGCACTTCTTTGATTACTTTGTAGCCAGCCAATGTGGCAATTATAAAGATTATTACTAATGCCAGTGAACTCATTCCCATTCACTCCTTAAGCCAATTCCATAGCCTCAAGGGCTCCGGCATGCACCACTTTCCCGTTCATGGTAACCAAGGTGGAAGCAATAATATCATCCTCCTGGTTAAGGTTAACCTTCCCATCCACAATAAGATAATCTACGAAATTATAAATGTTTTTTGCAAACATCCATGTAGAACTGATCGGTACCATACCCGGGATATTCTTTGTCCCGTCTATGCAAACTCCATATTCCTCCGTTACTTCTCCACCAACAGTAAGAGCACAATTGCCTCCCTGATCAATAGCCACATCAACAATAACTGAACCAGGTTGCATAGAGCGCACCATTTCATCTGTAATCAACACTGGGGCTAACTTCCCAGGTACAAGAGCTGTTAAAATCGCGATATCTGCCTTGCTTACTATATCAATAATAGCCTCCCGCTCTTTCTGCAGCCATTCTTTGGGAAGGGTCCTAGCATAACCCCCCTCACCGATGGCGATTTCCGCCGGTACACCGGTTTCAACTACTTTCGCCCCCAAACTTTTTGCTTGCTCTACTGCATCGGGACGAATGTCTACAGCATATACTACAGCTCCTAACCTCTTTGCTGTAGCAACAGCTTGCAGACCTGCTACCCCTGTTCCAATAACCAAAACTGTTGCAGGTTTAGTCATCCCCACAGCAGTCCCAATCATAGGTACAAACTTTGCCAATCGGTTAGATGCCATCAATACGCTTTTATACCCGGCAACTGTGCTCATAGATGTAAGGGCATCCATTGACTGTGCCCTTGTTATTCTTGGCACACCGTCAAGAGTCAGACTTATAGCCCCCTTAGCCGCCAAATCCTTAACCATCCCATGGTTTGCTGGAGCTGCTGGATGAAGAAAGGTCACCAAAGTTTGACCGGCATGCATCATTTCAACTTCATGTTTATTATGATCGGAATTAAAGAGAGGTTCCTTAACTTTCAAAATAATATCACTACATTCAAAAACTTTTTCCGCGTCAGCGACAACTTCTGCCCCTACTTTTTTGTAATCATCATCAGAAAAATACGCTCCCTGACCTGCGGATTGTTCTACCAAAACCTTTGCTCCGCCGGCAATAAATTTTTCTACTGTTTCAGGAGTTGCGGCAACACGTCGTTCACCGGGCATAATTTCTTTGGGAATTCCAATTGTTAAACCTTTAAACTTCATTGTTTCCAGAACCTCCTTCATGATCTTTCACATTATAAATTGGTAAATCATTTTATTAAATCAATAAGCTCATCAAGGGTTTCAGCTGCGTTTCCTAACATTAAATGAACATTCTGTTGATTATATAAAGGATTAGGAACTCCGGAATAGCCGGGCTCGGTGTCCATATTACATACGATGATATGTTTTGCCTCATCAACCCTGAGTATTGGCATACCGTAAATAGGTGTGCCTTCTGCTGTTATTGCTGCAGGGTTAACCACATCACAGGCACCTATTACGATAACTACATCGGTATCTTTAAATTCGGGATTGATCTCATCCATTTCATGAAGCTTATCATAGGGTATATCCACTTCAGCCAGTAACACATTCATATGCCCTGGCATCCTGCCAGCCACCGGGTGTATCGCAAATTGAACCTCTTTTCCCTGGGACTCCAAAGTATTCAATAATCTTTTTACATGGTGTTGAGCTTGAGCCAATGCCATACCATATCCAGGCGCAACAATAACTTTTTTCGCTTCTCGAAAAACCTCAGGTATATCCATTATTTCTTTTTGTTCACTGCTCTCATCAGTAGCTACAGGGCCAGAACCATTGTTTTCTGTAACTATATTCCCACTCAGCACTTCAATAAAAGAGCGGTTCATAGCTTTACACATGATCCCGGTGAGGATTATGCCTGACGCACCTACAATAGCACCAACACTTACAAGTAAAGGATCACCGATGCTCAAACCACAAATAGATGCTGCCAGTCCGGAAAAGGAATTCAGCAAAGAAATAGTAATCGGCATATCTGCCCCACCCACACGAATCGCAAATAACACACCGAATGCCAATGCAACAACAAAAGAGACTAAGGTAACTATAATCACAGTAGTATAAGTAGCTATACTACCCACTATCAGAAAACAAGCCATCATTATCAGAGCAGCGTAGGTAATAATGTTATGACCGTTTAAAATAACCGGTTTTTGAGTAATACGCCTATCTAACTTTCCGGCGGCAATCAAACTACCACTCAAAGTAACACTACCTACAATGAGTGCAAGTTGACTGGTAAATCTGTTGAACCCGTTCATCTGAGTATAGGTTTCAAAAATTACTACCAACGCCACCAAAGCAGAAGCAGCACCACCAGAGCCATTAAGCAAGGCTACCATTTGAGGCATTTGAATCATAGTTACTTTCTTAGCTAATAAGAATCCAATAATGCCTCCAACCATCATAGCTACCCAAAGAATTTTTACATCAACTATCTTGTTATATAACAAGACTAAAACTATAGAAAGGATCATGCTGATAGCGCCTAGTTGGTTGCCCCTAACCGCTGTCTTGGGAGAACTCATCAACTTGATCCCCATCAGTACGATAATCGACAAGATGATAGTAGTTATTTCAAACATTCCTATATTCATTTATTCACCCCGTCTGCTAAAACGCTTCCTCGTATTCTGGTACTTCATCCCGAAAATCTTAGGTTAAAAAAAAGATGAGAAAACCGGAGTTAAACAGATAAATGGTATGGTTCTGGCAGGGCGAACACTGCCAGAACCAAACTTGATTATTAGAATCGTATTGTTCCTTAAACGTGTCATATTTCTTTGGATTCCTGAGAAACTTAAGTAGAGAAACACCAATTAATATCTCTAGTATGACCGCAGGAAAACCACCGAAAGTATTTACCATTTTTATACCGTCCAGGCCCCTATAGGTCATCATTATCCAAGCAACTGTACCCATGATTAAACCCCAAACGATTTTTACCCATTTTTTAGCTTCTGGGGACTCAGGAGAAATGCCTGTTGAACACAAACCACTCATAGCTGTGGTCATGGAGTCAGCTGCAGTCACAAAAGATATGAACATGGTGATAACAAAAACAGGTATTACAATTGAAGCAAGGGGAAGGTTTTGGAAAACAAAATACGCTGCCGCTTCAGCACCTTGTGTATTAACGATCTCTGCCAGTCCGGCATTTTTCACAAGTTCCAGGTAAATAGCATTTCCGCCAAATATTGTCATCCAGAAAATTTCAAAAATTGACGGTAAAATGAAACACGTCAGCATAAAATCCCTGACTCGGTAGCCAACAGAAATCTGACCAAGAAATACAGCAATAAGAGGTGTCCATGCTATGTCTGCTGCCCAATAAAAACATGTCCACCACTGTGGCCAGGTATCTCCCCCGGCAGTACCGGTAAAGAGAGACTTTTGGAAGAAATTATTAAACAAATCACCGACACCTTGTACTCCCAAGCTTATACAGTATGCGGTTGGCCCCACAATAACTAAAAAGGCCAATATTCCGAAGAATATTTTGGTATTTATGTCACTTAATATTCTAATACCCTTTGTAACACCTGAAATAGAAGAAACAACAAAAGTTCCTACAATAGCTGCAGCTATGAAAAGCCATAAAATTGGGCCAGGAGTCAAATCAAATAAATTATTTAATCCGCCTCCAATAGACAAGATGCCCGCCCCTTTTCCAAGATCTCAGGCTGTCCCTGCCACTTGCTGTCAAACACCTCTTGTACAACAATACAGTTGACGTTGCGCATCGCAGCTTGAGAAGCTACAGCAGCGCCGTAATTACCGCTTGTGGCGGTAATTACTCCGGCATAACCCATTTTTTTAGCGTAATAGACAGATACAGCAGCACGGCGTGCCTTAAAGCTTCCGGAAGGGTTGCATGCCTCATCTTTTACAAAAATCCGCGCTCCCTTTCCTTTTGGTGCCAACATACGCGCCAGTTTTGTTATGTTTTTCAACTCTATAAGGGGAGTGTTTCCTACCCCGGTTTCTCTCTGAATCCTGGCGATTTCATCAAGCTCATAACCGGTTTCAAGCATCATTTTTTCGTAATCGAAAGCATAATTACCGCGCTCAAAAAGATCATAATCTATTCCTATAGATTTCTTCATGATCTCGTTTTTTCTCGCCATAACCGCGTTATAGCCTTTATCCATTGAGATCACCCCGCTTTATTTTTTTTCTGACCTCCTGTCCGACAGTTAACAGCTCCGGCTGAGGTCTCGCAAAATCATGGGTAAACTGCGGGTTAATCGCAACCAGCTTTCCGGTGATCTTCCTGTCAATCACGGTCCTTATTGTCACTTCCTGACCCAGCACAGCTTCAGTATCCACTAAAAAACCCTTTACGAACATTTCAAGAGGGACTTTTTTCGTATCATCAGGCACCTGAGGAGCTCTCTCACCCGGGTTGAGGATAACCCTATGGATCTGTACATAATCGCCCATAAAAGCCTTTTCTCCCATCATTCAGCCACCACCAATCTACGCACATCCCCCATAATAGAAGCAGGAACAGGGAGATCTTTCATAGTAGTCAAACCTGGCTTCGCATTTATTACCGCTGGAATCATATTGACAGCCATCGCGATTGTCCCGATACCACCGGGAATCTCCGGCTTTATTGTCAGGTTGATATTCGGGGTTCCTTCGATCAAGATATAATCTCCAGTTTCCACCCCTTCTTGTTCAGGGTGAATTTGCTGTGGGTGTTCTAGTTCAATAAAGACTTCCCCATTCACATAACCCTTAGCACAGTGTTTGCATCCTGCCACCATTCCAGGCTCCACCTTCACTACAGGTGTTTCTCTGTAAACATTAGAAATTATAGGCTCTTTGGTTTGCTCCACCCTGTCAACAGTTAACCCCATCGCACTTGCAATAAGGTAAATAGATTCTGTGAATCCGATGTGCCCTACGATTGTTCCTTCCTCTAGACCCTTTTTAAACTCTTCCGGAGTGGTGCCTACTCCCTGGGTTTTCATGACTGTTAATCCAAAGGGTGAGAGGTCGTTCACTAATTTTATTTATTTCTATCACCTCTTTCTGATAAGTTCTGTTTTTAATACATCGCAAAAAACATGCCAATCAAAAAAAAGAGCAATCCCCAATGCTTGCCTATAACAACTAGAATCAAAAAGAATTTTATTTTTAATTAATGAGAAGGAATTCTTAAAAATAAGAAGAATATTGTATAGCAACATCGAATACATGATCGTACAAATATTGTAAAAATATAAATGCCACTTACCTAATATCAGTTGCCGAAATAAAATACATCATATTATACAGTGCTAATCTTATTAAACCTTCCAACACAGCACTATATTAATTAAACCCATATTTTTGAACGGACCTCATAACTGTATATTTATTTGATTTGAAAACATTGAACGGTAATTATTGTATGTTTACCTTCCCTTCCTAATATCACGGAAAGAACACATCATTTTTTTATAACAATTCACAATAGAGGAGGGTGTTACTATGGGGTTATTATTTCAAATACAAAATGATGTACAAAGCATCGCTGAAGTCATTGCTGAGGCATTAAAGGTGGAAACGGAAATAGTGGATAAAGACGGAACGGTAATAGGTGCTACCGGTAGAATCAGGGGGCAGTTATTGACAAACAGAACTGATACCTTCATAAATCAATATGTAATTCAAAGTGCCCGTACTTTCGTACTGGAAAATCCCGGACAACATAGACTTTGCGCGTCATGTTCAGAAAAAGAGGACTGCATTTATACAGGGGGTCTATTTTATCCTATTAACGTTAATGGAATCTGCGAAGGAGTCATCAGCCTGGTCAGTTTTACTCAACAGCAAAAACACATCCTATTAATCAATCAAGTAAGTTTTCTTGATTTTATTGGAAAGATGGCAGATTTCTTAGCTACAAAAATCTCGGAGAAAACAATGATAAAATATTTGAAAACAATAATCGATTCTGTTTGTGAAGGTATTGTCGCATGTGATGTAAACGGTACTATAACCTGTTTCAATCATACAGCAGAGAAGACTCTTGGAATTTCATCTGAAAACGCAATTGGACAGCACATATCTAAAATTATTCCCAATTCCCTGATTAATAAATCTTTGACTAAACAGAAATCTATTTATGATGAAAAAGTATCTTATAACAACAGCCATGGCGATATAATTAATTTAGTTTCAAACGCAACCCTAATTGCAAATGGACCTTCTATATTAGGGGCGGTCGAATCTTTCACTGAAGAAGATATGATTGTTCGAGCAGCATATCGTCTTTCAAGCAATGAGCAAGCTTCAGCCTTCGATAAAATTATAGGCAATAGCAAATCTATTAAATCAGTTAAATCGAAAGCCTCGAAAATAGCTCGTAGCAATTCAACAATACTTATCACCGGAGAAAGCGGCACAGGAAAAGAACTTTTTGCAAGAGCAATTCATAGCGCGAGCTGTAGAGCAAAAGAACCGTTTATTGCTATCAATTGTGGCGCAATACCGGATTCCTTGCTGGAAAGCGAACTTTTTGGTTATGATAGAGGGGCATTTACAGGAGCCAATAGAGAAGGGAAACCGGGAAAGTTTGAGTTAGCAAACAAGGGTACGGTTTTTCTTGATGAAGTCGGTGATATGCCTCTTCACCTACAAGTGAAAATTCTACGGGTGCTTCAGGAAAAAGTTATTCAAAGGGTTGGTGGAACAAAAGATATCCCTGTCGACGTACGGATAATAGCAGCAACACACCAGAATTTAAGAGAGCTTGTTGAAAAAAGACTGTTTAGAGAAGACCTATATTATCGTTTAAATGTAATTCCCATACATATACCCCCTCTGCGTGAAAGGCCGGATGATATACCCGTATTAATTGAATATCTTTTTAGTAAATTCCCAAAAATCATGGGAAAAAACATCTTAGGGTTTACCAAAGAAGCATTAGAGACCCTAAAAAACTATACATGGCCAGGCAATGTTCGTGAATTGGAAAATGCTATAGAGTATGCGGTTAACTTCTGCCCTAATGAAGAAATGATCTCACAAGAATATTTGCCTCCTTGGCTTACAGATAGTGCGGCTCCAATAAGTGATGAAGATTTTAAGCAAAAATTGGAACAGAGCGAAATAGAACTGCTTAAAGATGCTTTACAAAAGATGGGGAGATCTCTTGAGGCAAAAGAACAAATTGCTAAAAAGCTGGGGATAAGTGTTTCAACTCTTTATCGAAAATTAAGAAAATATAATATTGAATAATTACTTACTCTCAGATGTAGCTTTATGAGATGACTTTTGGAGAATGATCACTGCAGTTAATATTAAGAAACATCCAAGCATCTGCAATAAAGTCAGCTTTTCTGAAACTAATATATAGCCAAAAACTGCCGCAGCTACAGGTTCTAATGTAGCTACAATATTAGCGTGATAAGCATTGATATACCGCAAACCCATTGTGAATAACCCATAAGGGATAATATTTGCAAACAAACTCATGTATAAAAAGTACACCCATACCTGCCACGAATAATGCTGCTGAAAAACTACCCATGGATATTTAATAAAATATAGCGGTATTGCTGAAATCAGGAAACTGTAAGCAAGAACAACCCAGAGATTATAGTGTTTAAGGATTTTTCTACTCTTCAACGAGTAATAAGAAAGAGCAATCGCAGATCCAATACCTGCGAGGATCCCATCCCACGGTATATTGACCTGTTCCTGAATACTGCGCGATGCCAACAAACCAGCACCTAAAATAGATAGCGCTATTAAAATAAAATCAAGGAACCTAATTTTCTCTTTTTTCCACAAAAAAGCATAGATAGCAATGAAAGCAGGAGACAGATACTGAAGGAAACTACCTGTAGCTACATCTAAAACTTTAACAGCATATAGACAACAGTAAGACAATCCGCCGATTCCCAACAGTCCATAAATGGCGATATCTTTGATATCATTTCTTGATATAAACAATAATTTCGGCTGACTGAAATAAATACAGATAAATAAAAAAAATGCAGAGAGTGTAAATCGCACCTCTTGAAGAATTAATAAATCCACATTCTGGTTAAAAAAAACTTTGGCTACAGCCCCACTTAAACCCCACATTATAGCAGCAGATGCCACAAGAACATATCCTTTTATTTTTTCTGACACAGTTATTAGATCACCCTTAACTGTAAAAGGTAAAGGTAGTTACTACCTTTACCTTTTACAATAGTTATTATTTTTTTATCGCATTTTTAACCTTTTTTCATTTTCCTGAATAATTCTATCAATTTCTTCAACAACACTGGCAGCCAAAGGTTTTGGTTTATGATTATTTAAAATGTACTCAACTTCATCCTTAATTCTTTTGTTCATAGACGGGGAACCTTCGGCTTTCCACTCCTCATAGTTCTTCCTGTTCAAATATCTTGGCATCCAAGTATCATCAGCAGCAGCTTGATCATTTAGCGAACTGATGCCTATACCCTTCATAAAGTGCTTGGTCATACTGACACATTCATCACATAGGACTAACATTTCGAGACTTCCTACCAGTCCATTGCAGATATAACCGTTATCATGAACCAGGTTAGTTCCGCTTAAGGCAGCAATAAAAATGGAGAACATAGCATCGATAGCAGCTTGTTGATCTAAAACAGCGGCATCTGTATTACCTGCCTGTCCAAAACTTGGCAGTTTATAGAAACGCCCCATTTCTCCTACAATGCAAAAATACAGTGGTATTTCAGGTCCTCCATAGCAACAAATAGTGGTTATCATATCAGCCGGAGCCGGTACGATACCGTACATAAAGGGTGCTCCCGGGTTTACCAATTGGTGTAAAACAAGGCCACCTAAGCATTCAGCATTGCCCAATGCCAGGTTCCCAGCAAGAGTCACAGGGCCTGTGGTTCCAGAAGTAATACCCGCTGCATAGGTGACTGGAATTTCGTATTTACTCGCCAGCATCAAAGTCTGATGAGCCTCTTTACTGTTTACCAATGGGGAAACAGGCTCCCTGTAAAGCAGGAAGAGGGGATTACGCTTTAACTCTTCGTAACCGCCAACTACTGCAGCAGACATATCTATCATAGCCTGTAAGTTATCTTTGTCAGTTACAGTCATAAACAGAGGTTTTTCAGTGTTTTCTACCATCACTTTAAAATGATAAAGATCAGCTAATCTGGTTGTTACATCACTGGCTATACCCATAGAAGCAACAAAATCCATGTTTGGTAAGTAATCGGTTACAACAGCAGAATCTTTGACATCTCGGAGTAAACATCTCCGGTATTTCCCGGTTTTCCATTCCTGAAAATCAGGCAAATCTGTGCCGAGACCATAATTCACTTGATTTTCTTCCAAATAAATCCTTTTCCCTCGTCCTTGTAGGACAATCCTTTCCGGGGCGGTTTTTAAAGCTTCATTAACCATCGAAGCGGGGATGTATACTCTATTACCCTTAACATAAGCGCCACCATCTTTATAAACCTTCAGAGCATCTTCATCGTGAACTATCATGCCTGTCCGCTCAAGTATTTCTAAAGACTTCAGGTGTAATTCATAACATTGATCTTGTGTCCAAACCTTTAAACCTGGGGTCACCTGTGCTTTATATCCAACCCTCATTATCTCGGCCTCCTTCTTATTGATCTTTACACTTATTCAACAAACCCGCTTGCTCTTGAATAATACTATCCATTTCATCCAGTTCTTTTTCTGTAACTCCGCCACGGTTATCGCCTAATAAAATCGCTAATACTTTATCGTTCATTTTTTGTCTCATGTCTTTTCCGTCTTCTTTCAACCAATTCTTATAGTGCTGCCTGTTCATATAGCGAGGGTACCAGGTTTCAGTACGAAAATGCTTCATTGTATGGTCTGTTGTAAGAAACTGACCACCTGGACCGACTTCATCTATCAAATCAATAGGAATGGTTTCTTCGCTGACTTCCACACCTCTCATAAAGTGCTTTGTCATACCTATTATTTCATTTGCCATTATGAGATTTTCCAGGCTTCCAATTTTTCTGTTGCCCATACAACCGTTCCAACCGGCCAGATTAATGCCTCCCAAGGCAGCAGCAGTTATCGAAAAAGTGGCTTCCATCGCAGCCTGTACATCGAGCATACAAGCATCTGTACAACCGGAAACACCGAAACTGGGAATCTTGTAGTAACGTCCCAGTATACCGGAACATACCTGAGATAGGGAAACCGCCGGATCTCCGATAACATGATTTTGGCTTTTCTTATCTTTTGGCTCAGCTATGATACCCATAACAAATGGGGCACCATTTTGCTTAAGTTGGTGTATCGCCAACCCGGCTAAACAATCAGCATTAGCCTGTGCAAGAGAATTAAACAGGTCAGCTTGTCCTGTTGAGCCCGGAACTATCTGTGACACATAAACAACCGGAACACCGTACTCAGCAGCCAGTAACAACTGTTCAATAGTTTTTTGAGATAGGGTTAATGGGGAACAAGATTCAATATAAACCAGTAAATTGGGATTACGCTTAAAATTATCAAGGTTGCCTGATGAAACGATACCCATCTCTATAGCAGCCTTCATAACATCTGCGTTACGGAACGAAGAAATATAAGGCTTTGTTGTATAAGTCCGAGTGGCCTTAAACTGATAGAGATCCGCTAATTCAGCGTCAGTATCCAAAGCTGAAGCCAATGGGCCGACAATGCCGATATTCTCCATTTGATTTGCTACCTTGGCTGCATCTTCTACATCAGCAAGCCTTGAGTCACGCACGCATTGGTTTCGCGAATCAATAAACAGCGGGGCACCGCCCCCCATTCCATAGTTGACCGAATTTTGTTCTAAATTAACAGTTCTCTTACCATCTGTTGTTGCCAATACACATCTTTCTGGTGCGCTATTCACCGCCCACTTTATCACACTGGCAGGAAACCTGACCAAGTTATCTTTAATAGTGCAACCAGCATCTTTTAATAGTTTTAAAGCTTCTGTATCTTGGACCACAACACCAGTCCGCTCCAACACTTCTAGGGAAGCAAGATGCAACATATAACACTGATCTTCTGTCCAGAGTTGAAGTTCTGGTGATACTTGGGCTGTAAAGGCCACTTTAAACATTTTATCTCTCCTTTCAAAAGACTTAAGATTTTTTCTAAACCTTATTATATATAGCCCATATTACAAAACTAATAATAATGCAATATTTATGCCAACACATATGATAAGCTCGGGCATTTAAATATTACGCTTTTTTCCGGATATTCTTGCTGAAAAGATAGTCATCAAATTTTTGTATTATCCTAGATATTTATCATTAATTAGAATTGTTATCAATTTTGCCAAATCCCTAATACCGGAGTTCGGCAATCCAAAGATAGACAAAAGACCGAAGCAGTATGACATTAAGTGTGAGGTCTCTATGTTGGATATTCACCATGGATTGGTTTGTCGGCATGTCCCATCTTTGATATAATAATGGGGTAAAAAATTATAGCCCTCTTTGGAAAATCAGGAAAGCAATTTGCTTTATGACTTGCTTGAATGTAATGATATAGGCCAAAAGCCTAATAACCTGCCTCCCTTACCATCCTGAGCGAGAAATACAGATAGAAAGGATTTGATCACCATTTGAATGTACTAATTGACAAATTAAAAGAAGTTCTCGGTGCTGTTCTACCGATCACAATAATTGTCCTGATATTAAATTTCTCTCTCGTGCCGATAGATACCCCTTATTTAATCAGATTTTTACTCGGTGCATTGCTAATAATTTTAGGTCTGGCGGTTTTTTTGTTTGGAGTGGATATCGGCATCACCCCCATTGGCAATCTACTGGGTTCAGTACTCGTAAGAACCAATAAACTGTGGTTCCTTGGTGCCGCCGGTTTGCTGCTTGGCTTTTTTATAGCCATCGCTGAACCTGATCTGCATGTCCTGGCCGGCCAGATTGAACTTGTCACATCAGGCCTGGTTTCAAAAGTGAACCTACTAGTTGTTGTGTCCATCGGTATTGGGGCACTGCTTAGTCTGGGCTTGATGCGGATCGTCCTTAACATAGCTTTACACAAATTATTGACTATACTTTATTTGATTATATTGGTAATAGGTATCTTTATATCGCCGGAGTTTTTGGCGATTTCCTTTGATGCTTCAGGCGCTGTAACCGGTGCTTTGGTGGTCCCATTTGTCTTGGCCTTGGGAATAGGTGTTACCAGGCCGAGAAAAGACAGCAAAGCTTCTGAAGAAGACAGCTTTGGATTAGTGGCAATTGCAGCAGTTGGTGCTATAATAACAGTTATGATTATGGGCATTATTTCCGGAATTGACGAACTTTCCGGCACCCTTGACGCCACCGCTATAGAGTCAGCTTCTATCATTGCACCATTCATTCAACAGTTCCCTATTACATTTACGGAAATAGTTGTGGCGCTGCTTCCATTATTAATAGTATATTTAATAGCTTCAAAAAAGGCGGCTAACTTATCGAGAAGAGCTCACAGAAGAATATTAAAGGGGCTGTTATATACACTGATCGGATTGGTGCTGTTTTTAGTCGGTGTAAATGCGGGCTTTATGGATGTGGCCAGGCTGGTAGGATTTAAGCTAGCATCTTTGGAAAGCAGTGTATATGTAGTAATTATCGGCTTTATTCTAGGATTAGTCATCATCCTGGCTGAACCAGGGGTTTATGTATTGACAAATCAGATAGAAGATGTCACCAGTGGGTATATTAAAAGAAAGGTCGTAATGGTTGCGCTCTGCATCGGTGTTGGCCTTTCAGTAGCTCTGTCAATGATCAGAATAATTGTCCCTGGGATTCAATTGTGGCATTATTTATTGCCAGGGTATTTAATCATCATTCTTGCTTCATATATTGTTCCAAGAATATTTGTGGGTATAGCTTTCGATTCAGGCACAGTTGCCTCAGGCCCAATGGCCGCAACTTTTATCTTAGCCTTTGCCCAGGGTGCAGCTGAAGCCATCGAGGGAGCCAGTGTCCTGATAGACGGATTTGGTGTTATCGCGATGGTAACTTTAACCCCGTTGTTCACTTTGCAAATACTGGGATTGCTTTTCAAAGTGAAATCAGTTAAAGGAGGAATTCAAGAGGATGGAACACCGTCCTGATCTAAAAGAATTTGAGCTGATCTGTGTAATTGTCAGCATCGGCTTGGGAAGCAAAGTCATAAAGATTGCCAAAAAAAATGGGGTCACAGGAGCTACCGTTCTATTGGGCAAGGGAACGATTCAAAGTCGATTTTTAGAGTTTCTGGGGTTGAGTGAAGCGAAAAAAGAAATTGTTCTCATGTTAGCAGAGAAAACAACAGCTTATCATGCTCTGGAAGCACTGGACGAGGTTTTTAAATTTGACAAACCTCATCATGGGATAGCTTTTACCACTTCAATAAAAGGCTTCTTCGGGTCTCATAATTTTAAGCCCGAAAATATCAAAGAAAACAGAGGTGTAGAAAACCCTATGTATAATGCTATTTTTGTAGTGGTTGATAAAGGCAACGCTGAGGATGTTATTGATGCAGCAGAAAAAGCAGGCTCAAGAGGGGGAACCATTATCAATGCTCGGGGATCAGGCATCCATGAAACCAAGAAGTTGTTTTCAATGGAAATAGAGCCGGAAAAGGAAATTGTGCTGATCTTAGCAGAAAACAGCGTAACTGATGCAATCGTTTCATCAATCAGAGAAAACATGAACATTGATGAACCCGGTAAAGGCATTATCTTTGTTCAAAGCATCAATAAAACTTACGGGCTGTATTAACTTATATCTTCACCGGTCTTAATCTCATGCCGGAATTTTAAGGCATTAATAAACTTACGGATACAACATTAAAAGATTTGTTATTCCCGGCAAACCAAGATTTAGGGTATCGATAAAACTACGGGTTGTATTAACCCATATCACGCACAACATCCCTCTCATATCCGCAGCCATACACCTCTTATTCTTTTCCGTTACACTCTGTACAGACTTCCTCACAGCGTTCGGTGAGGCGTAGCCGAAAAACGGAGGGTCGGTTTGGAGTGATCACCGTCGCGCAGGGGGACAATCCCGGTGATCGGTCCGATCAGTCAACCTGTCCCCCTGATCGTGCGGGGGGACAGTCCCAGTGATCGGTCACTGATCGATCAGTTTTTCCCTACCAGCGCTGCGACCTGCGAAGGTTGTTACTTGCCCTTGACGAAGGAGCAGTTAACGACAGCCGAAGCTAAACATGGATGTTGAGCTAGGCGACTATGCGCCACGGATGGCGTCATAGGGCGCGGTCTGCTATAAAAGCGACGAGTCTTAGGGCAAGTTAAACCGGAGCTTATGTCGCAAGCGGCAGGGAATAAACGCTGCACCGCGCGAGGGGACGGGCCCGATCAGTCAACCTGTCCCGGTGATCGGTCGGTGAAGGGGGTAAAATCCTATGAACGATATTTTGATTGTGGAAGATGACAAAACCATTGCTATGGGCATCGAGTACGCATTAACCAGGGAGGGCTTTCCCACCCAGGTTTGCTATGACTTCCACAGCGCCAAAGAGAAAATCCTTAACGGGTCTTTTTTACTGATTATTTTGGATGTTAATCTTCCCGATGGAAACGGCTTTGAGTTATGCAAGCTGATCAGAAAATTGGGAGATACACCGGTCATTTTTCTTACAGTAAATGATGATGAGGTCAATATTGTGATGGGACTGGATTTGGGAGCAGATGACTATATCACAAAGCCTTTCAGGTTAAGGGAGTTGATCTCACGGGTTAACAGTGTTCTGCGCAGATACGGCAGACAGTCTGAGGTCAATAAAGAGATCATGATTGGCAATATCAGAATTAACCCAGCAGAAGCAAAGGTTTACAAAAACAATCAGCCGATTATACTTACCGCCCTGGAGTACAAGCTTCTCCTTACCCTTACCCGCAGCAAAGGGCAGGTACTTAGCAGGCAACAGATCCTTGAAGAGATCTGGGATGTTGGGGGCGATTTCGTCAATGACAATACCCTCACCGTTTATATCAAGCGCTTGCGCGAGAAAATAGAAGATGACCCCAGGAAACCGAAACTTATCTTAACGGTCCGCGGCCTGGGTTATAAAGCAGGTGATTAAAATAAAAGTCTTCCAAAACCCTGAAGTCAAGAGGTTGTTCACCATATTTGCCCTCCTGCTAATTGGACTGATCATTATCGCTCTTCTCTTCGGCCTGGCCGGCAGATACCAGTTAAAAGAAGCCATTATCAATGAACAGGCGGAAATCATCGCCCTGATTAGTGAAAAATACCCTGAGGCTCAACAGGATATGATCAGGCAGCTCAAACAGCAGGACAGGGATGCTGCGTTAAAAGGAAAGGACATCCTGAAAAAATACGGGATCAGCAGTGAAGATTTAGACATGGAGACACCCTTGCTGCAAAAGCTATTTTACTACAACTTATCCAGGCATTTGTTACTGGTTATCATAGCCTGCAGTGCCTTTGGTCTTGCCCTTTCCGTGTTTATAAAAAAGCAGTACAGCCAGCTGCATCAGATCAGCTCTTACGCCAAGAAAATAAATCAAGGGGACTATTCCCTGGATATCAGGGACAATCGTGAGGGAGAACTCAGCATCTTGAAAAATGAGATCTATAAAATCACAACAATGTTAAAAAAGCAGGCTCAGGCTCTGCATAATGACAAGGTGATCCTGGCTGACTCCATCGCTGACATTTCACATCAGCTGAAAACCCCTTTGACATCACTCTCTGTTTTAACTGACCTGCTGTCAGAGAACCCTTCTGAACAGGACAAACATGAGTTTCTCAACAGGATGAGGTCACAGCTGAAGCGCATCGAATGGCTTGTCTCATCTCTGCTCAAGATTTCCAAGCTCGATGCGGGAACAGTCACTATGAAAAATGAAGATGTCTATGTAGGCTCTCTGGTGGAGAAAGCCCTGGAGCATTTAAGCATCCCGTTGGATATCAAAAGGCTGCAGGTTCATGTAACAGGTGAGAAAGATGTTAAATTCACCGGCGATTTTAACTGGAGCTGTGAGGCTATAATAAATATTATCAAGAACTGTATTGAACATACCCCTGAACAGGGACAACTGAATATCTCCTTTGCCGAGAACCCCCTTTATACAGTGATCACCATCAGAGACAGCGGCCCGGGGATTGATAAAGAGGACCTCCCCTATATCTTTAACCGCTTTTACAAAGGCAAAAACACACCAGAAGACCACGTGGGTATCGGGCTTGCCATGGCACAGGCCATTATAGCCAAACAGGGTGGCGACATTACAGTAAAAAGTGAAAAGAACAGGGGAACAGAGTTTACGATCAAGTTTTATCGAGGGTGACAAGGGGACGGGGGTCGTGTCACCGGTCAACCTGTCCCCCTGATCGTGCGGGGGGACTGTCCCGGTGATCGCGGTGATCGGTCACTGATCGATCAGTTTTTCCCTGCCAGCGCTGCGACCTGCAAAGGTTGTTACTTGCCCTTGACGAAGGAGCAGTTAACGACAGCCGAAGCGAAACATGGATGTTGAGCTAGGCGACTATGCGCCACGGACGACGTCATAGGACGCGGTCTGCTATAAAA